>TARA_R110000782_G_scaffold103991_2_pt1 | contig 28948 bp, 24 predicted proteins | sample TARA_R110000782 | Tara Oceans TARA_R110000782 (sample SAMEA4397859) | marine metagenome | biome: Polar Biome; feature: [SRF] surface water layer (ENVO:00010504); material: water (ENVO:00002006), including particulate matter (ENVO:01000060) such as... | depth 5 m | reverse complement strand
ACACCCGCCGGCGCGGCTCGGATCGCAAGCGTGACAACGAGGGGCCCGAGAAGGGCGCCGGATGGTCCGAGGCGGACCTGGCCGAGCGCGAGGCACGCCTCCAGCGTTCCGGCGGCTACCTCAAGCAGCGGCGCCAGCAGCTCCGCAGCGGCTCCAAGGGCCCGCACGCGGCCATGCCCGCCACGGTCGGCGGCAGGGTCACCATCACCGAGCCGTTCACCATCAAGGACCTCTCGGCGGCCACCGGCGTCAAGGCGGCGGACATCGTCAAGAAGCTCTTCATGCAGGGCGTGATGGCCACGATCAACTCCGGGATCGACACCGAGAAGGCCCAGGAGATCATGATCGACTGGAACATCGAGCTCGAGGTCACCCAGACCAAGACCGCCGAGCAGGCCGTCCAGGCCCAGTTCGACGACCGCGACCGCAAGGACGAGCGTCCCCGCGGCCCCGTCGTCACCATCCTCGGCCACGTCGACCACGGCAAGACCAGCCTGCTCGACAAGATCCGCAACGCCAACGTCGCCTCCGGCGAGGCCGGCGGCATCACGCAGGCGACCAGCGCCTTCCGCGTGCCGGTCCGTTTCGGCTCGGACGAGAAGCAGGTCGTCTTCATCGACACGCCCGGCCACGAGGCGTTCACCGCCATGCGTGCCCGCGGCGCCCAGGTGACCGACATCGTGGTGCTGGTGGTCGCGGCCGACGACGGCGTCATGCCGCAGACCAAGGAGTCGATCAGCCACGCCAAGGCGGCGGGCGTGCCCATCATCGTGGCACTCAACAAGATCGACAAGCCCGAGGCCACCGAGAACAACATCCAGCGGATCATGGGCCAGCTCGCCGAGCAGGGCCTCAACCCCACCGAGTGGGGCGGAGACACCGAAGTGGTCAAGGTCAGCGCCCTCAAGGGCGAGGGCATCCAGGAGCTGCTCGAGATCCTCGACCTGCAGAGCCAGGTGCTCGAACTGACCGCCGACTTCGACGGGCAGGCCCAGGGCTCGGTCATCGAGGCCCGCCCGGAGGAAGGCCGCGGCAACGTCGCCAACATCCTCATCCAGGAGGGCAGGCTCAAGCTCGGGGACTTCATCGTCCTGGGGCGCGGCTTCGGACGCGTCCGCGATATCACCGACGACCGCGGGAACAAGCTCAAGGAGGCTTTCCCGCCCATGCCGGTCCAGGTCTCGGGCATCGACGAGCTGCCCGACGCCGGCGACAAGTTCTACTGCGTGCCCTCGCTGAAGGAGGCCGAGAAGGCCGCCGAGCAGCGCCGCGACCGCGAGCGTCAGGAGCAGCTCGCCCAGCCGAAGGCGACGCTGGACCGCATGTTCAGCCAGCTGGCCGACCAGTCTCTCAAGGAGATCCTGGTGGTGCTCAAGGCCGACGTGCAGGGCTCGGTGGACGTGCTCAAGAACGAGATCGAGAAGGTCGCCAACGAGTCGACCGAGGTCAAGGTCCGCGTGATCCACGCCGCCGTCGGCGGGATCACCGAGTCGGACATCCTGCTGGCCAACGCCTCGGGCGGCCTGATCATCGGCTTCAACGTCATCGCCAACGCCAAGGGGCGCTCGCTCGCCGAGGCCAAGGGCGTTGAGATCCGCAACTACCAGGTCATCTACGACATCGTCGATGACCTCAAGAAGGCCGCCGAGGGTCTGCTGGCCCCCGAGGTCCGCCAGGAAGTCCTGGGCCACGCCGAGGTCCGCAAGGTGTTCCGCGTCACGAAGGTCGGCATGATCGCCGGCTGCTACGTGACCGACGGCACCGTCCAGCGCGACGCGCTCATCCGCGTCACCCGCCAGGGCGTGGTCATCGAGAACGACCGCCGCCTCGAGCAGCTCAAGCGCGTCAAGGACGACGTCAAGGAAGTGCGGGCCAACACCGAGTGCGGCATGAAGATCGCCGGTTACGACGACATCAAGGAGGGCGACGTCCTCGAGTGCTACAAGCAGGTCGAGGTCAAGCGGACGCTCTGAACGGCGGACGCGTGAGGTGATTGCGGCATGATCGTCGGCGTGCTCCAGGCAGAGCTGCGGATCGAATGGGCTCGTTCGCTCAAGGACAAGCGCAGCGTCGCCCGCTCACTCAAGGACAGGCTCCACCGGGAGCACCAGGTCTCCGTGGCCGAGGTCGAGGCGCAGGAGATCCACAACACGCTCGTCCTCGGCGTGGCCGCGGCGGGCAGCTCGACCGCGCAGGTGCTCGCCACGCTCGACACCGTGCGGGACAAGCTGGCCCACCACCCCGAGGCCGAGCTCGTCGCGGACCATCGCGAACTGCTCAGCGGCTGGGCCGGCTCGCTGGCGGGCGCCGCGTTCACCGCGGTCGAGGAGCGGACACTCGCCTCGGAGATGCTCGCAAGAGCCACGACAGCAACCAAGGGCGACGATGCTCAAGCAGAAGAACAGGAAACGCCGTGAAGGGTGACCGCCGCAAACTCCAGCTCGAATCCCTGCTCCTGCGCGCCACGCAGGAGCGGCTCGCCCGCGGACTGAGCGACCCGCGCATCCGCGGCCTCGTGACCGCCACCCGCCTCGAACTGACCCAGGACCTCAAGCGGGCCAAGATCTACGTCTCCGTGCTCCCGCAGGAGCACGCGGAGCTGACCGTTCACGGCCTGCGGGCGGCCCGCGGACGACTCCGCCGCGACATCGCCGACAAGGTCCACATCCGCGAGATGCCGACCATCGACTTCGTCTACGACGAGGGCATGCGATCCCAGGCCGAGGTCATGGCCCTGCTCGCCAAGGATCGCATGGAGAGGGGCGAGCCCGACGCCGACGCGGACCGGGACGCTCGATCGGACCAGTCCGCGGACCCGGGCGAGCCCCGCCCCAACGACGCGGAGGCCCCGAAGTGAGCACCGAGCAGCTGACCGACGCGATCATCGCCCACGCGGACGCGATCGAGGCCCGGCTCGGCCCCCCGGGCCCGGACCCGTCGATCGAGCACGTGCCGGTGGGCACCGACCCGCTGGTCCATCAGATTGTGTATTCGATGCTCCTCTGGGACGCATGCCACGAACTCGCGGGAAGGGCACTGGCCCAGCTCCGCCAGTCGGTGGTCGATTTCAACGAGCTGCGGGTCTGTTCGGGGGCGGAGCTGCGTGACCTGCTCCCGCGCGACTGCCCGCACAAGGACGAACGCACCAGCCGCCTGCTCGCCACGCTCAACGACGTGTTCGTCCGCGAGCACGGGCTGAACATGGCGGGCGTCTCGGCGATGCCCAAACGCGAGGCGAGGCAGTACCTCGACACGCTCGCCGGGCTGCCGCAGTTCGCCGCCGCACGCGTCATGCTCGTCGCGCTGGGCGGGCACGCGTTCCCTGTGGACGGTCGGATCGGGCGACAGCTGCGGGCCGCCGGGCTGATCGGGTCGGACGGCGCGACCCCCGACGAGATCGGTTCCCGGCTCGAGCGCGCCGTCCGCGCCGCCGACGCCCCCCGCGTGTACGCGTTGCTCGAGGCCGACGCGGCCGCCAACCCGGCGGAAGCCACCGCCCGCAAGCGAACGACCACCCGCAGCCCCGCACGCTCGCGCAAGAACGCATCCGCCAACGGCGAGGCCGCCGGCAGCGAAGCGGCGACCCCGAAGAACGACGGAACCGACGCATGAGACTCCGCCCCGCAGCCCTGCTCTCCGTCGCCGGGCTGTGCCTGGCGGGGGGCGCGTGCTCCACCACGCCCCCGGACGCAACCCCGGCCTCCGTCCGCGCGGCCGCCTCCATCGAATCGCCCAAGCGTCGGCTCGAGGCCTTGGCCGAGATCGAGGCGGTCGGAGCCACCGCCCGCCCGAACCTGCACGAGGCGGCCGCGATCATCGACCCCGGCCTGCCGCAGCGGCTCGTGCCCGGCTCGGCCGAGTTCCGCAGGGCCGCCCGGCCGCTCGACCAGATCCTTGCCGACGTCGCGATCGAGGCCCCGGTCTCGGAGATCCAGGTCCCGTCGGTCGAGGACCGGACCCGCGCCGCCCGCAACTACACCCGCGCACACCAGGCCCTGCTCGAAGAACGCCCCGAGGCGGCGGCGACGCTCATGGAAGAGGCCGTGCGGCTGGACCCCGGCGCGCCGCGGCTCTGGCAGGAACTCGGCGAGGCCCGGCTCAGCGCCGGCGACCGCGCGGGCGGCATCGACGCCCTGACCATGGCGGCCGAACTCGGTTCTGCGGACCCGCGGGTCAGCCTGACGCTGGCCTCCGACGCCGCCTCCCGCGCGGATGAAGAAGGTGTCACGCGATGGGCCGGCGCCGCGTGGACCCGCTCAATTGATGAGAGCGCTCCCGAGCGGATCATCGCCGGTGCCATGCTCGGTTCGGCCCTGCTCGAACGCGGCGACCTGTTCGCCGGCGCGGAGGTCCTCGCCGGCGCCCTGCGGGCGGCTGACCAGCGCGCCCCCCAGCCCGGCGAGCCGGTCGAACTCGTCCGCCTGCGGGCCCGGCGGGCCGAACTCGGGTACCGGCTCGGCGACGCGTGGTTCGCGCTCGGCCAGCCCGCCCGCGCGGCCGAAGCCTACGACGCGGCCCGGCGCGGGCTGACGCGCCCGCCCGTCCCCCTCACGCAGCGGTCCATCGCCGCGAACACCGCCGCGGGGCGCCCCGCCGCCGCCGCACTGGAGATGCTCGACCACACCGCCCAGCGCCTTGGCGATCTGGGCCCCGAAGAGCAGGCGTGGCTCCGCGGGCTCGGCCAAATCGATCGGGTCGGGCCCGCGCTCACCGATGCCCTCAGATCGCTCTCCGACGCCGACACTGCCGGGCCCACCGCCCGCCGCCAGCTCCGACGGATGCTGGTGCGCGCCGTCCCCGATCCGGCCGAGACCCTCCGCCGCGTGACCGCGGACGCCTCGCTGTCGAGGGATTCCCACGTGGCGGCCGACGCGCTGCGCTCGGTGGTCCCCGAGCAACGCACCCGCATGGCCTGCGACGTGATCCGGCGCGACCCCGCCGCGGCATCCGCGTGGGCGGCGACGCTCGTCCGCCTCACCGCGGCCCCCCTCACCGAGGCGCGCGCGCTGATCGCCGACCGCGATCCCGCCCGACGGGCGCTCGGGCTGGCCATGGCGTCCGCGCTCGATCGGCCGGATCTGGCCCGGGCGGCGATCGCCCGCGACCCCGCCGACCTGCCAGGGGCCGACCCGCTCGTCGTGGCGCGGCTGGCCGGGCTGTCCGGGCTCTGGGATCGGGCGGACGTGTGGCTCACCGCGGCGCGGACGGCCGCCGCCTCCGATCCGGCACGCATGGACGAACTCTACTCGGTGCTGCTGACCTGCCAGCGGGTCTCCGAGGCCGGGACGCTCGCGACCGCGTTCGCCGCCGACCCCTCCCCCACCGTGGACCGGCTCATGGCGGCGGCGGAGTTCGCGCTGCTCGGGGGCGACTTCGAGCGGACGCTGGTCCTGCTCGAGCGTGCATCGACCATCGACCCCTTCGACGAGCGGGTGTGGGAGCGGCGCATCAACCTCCGCGCCGGCGAGACGCCCGTGGCGGACTCGGACGCGACGCTGCGTCTGGGACGCGAGATCTCCGAACGCCGCCCCCGCGGCGATCTGTTCACCGTTCTCAGGGCCCGCGATCTCGCCGGGGCCGGCATGTTCCGCGAGGCCTGCGAGGCGATCATCTCGGTCAACCAGCGCGATCCCACGCGCGACACCGGCATGCAGGTGCTCGCCCAGGCGGCCGCGGCCTCGATCGAACAGGGCGACCGCGAAACCGCGTCCAAGGTGCGCGCCTGGCTCGAGCATCGGCTCGACGGATCGCCGGGCTCGGTGACCGTGGCGCTCGCCGTCGCCCAGATCATGCTGGCGCAGGACGAGGCCGAGGCCGCGTTCGAGTTGGTCGATGACGCGGCCGCACGCGTCGGCCACCCGGAGTTGGCCCGCAACGCCGAATCGCTGCTCGCACAGCGCCTGGACCGCACGGATGAGGCCCTCGCTCGTGCCCTCGACCGGCTCGCCGCCCCGCAGGGCGTCGCGGGATCGTTGGAGCGGGCCGAGACTGCGCTGCTCGGCCAGCGGTGGAGCGTGGCCCTCGGGGCCGCCGGCGACGCCCTGCCGCCCGGCGCCGAGCTGACCCGCCCGCAGACCGGGCGGTGGAACAACATCGCCTTCGGGCTGATCCGTTCCGCCGACGGCGCCGAGCGGTCGGAGGGCGTGGTGGCGTTGCTCGACGAGGCCGCGCGGCGGGGTCTCGAACTGCCCGAGGAACTCGTCCGCGGCCAACTGCTGCTTCTCGCCCGCACGGGTGATTCCGATCGGCTGCGCTCGTTCGTCGCCGAGGAAGTGCTCGGGCCGGACTCGGGCCTGATCGCCGTGCAGGCGCTCCTCGGTGCCGACCGCATCGGCGAGGCGCTCGCCCTGCTCGGCTCGATCGCCATCACGGAGGATGGGGTGTACGAGGACACGCTGGCCGAGTGGGCACGCCTGACCGGCGCGGTGGGCGACGTCGCGGACGCCCGGTCGATGATCGAGCGTCTGGATGCCGCCGGGCACACCGCCGAGGCCGCCACCAGCCTGCTCGACCAGTTCTCCCCGGCGCCGATGCCGGGTGCGCCCACCCCGGCCCGGGACCGGGCCAACATCGCGTACACCACCGCGCTCGTCGCCACGGTGCTCGAACGCGCCGACATCGCCGAGACGATGTACCGCCTGGCGCTTGAGTACGACCCGGCCCACGCCTGGGCCGCCAACGACCTCGGCTACGCCATCGCCGACCGCGACGGCCCGCTCGACCAGGCCGAGCCGCTGCTCGAGATGGCCCACGCCGTCCTGCCCGACGAGTCCAGCACGACCGACTCGCTCGGCTGGCTCCGCTACAAACAGGGCGTGCTCGAGGACGAGACCGACGCGGACGGCCATGTGACACGGGCCGGCGCCCTCACGCTCCTGCTGCGCGCGTCGCAGCTGGAAGACGGCCGCGAGAACCCGACCATCCTCGAGCACCTCGGCGACACGCTGTGGAGGCTCGGTCGCGGCGAGGAAGCCACGCAGGCGTGGATCAGCGCCGAGCAGTTCCTCAGACGCCAGGCCCGCGAGCTGGCCGCCGCAGCCCAGCCCAACGCCCGCCGCGCCGACCGGATCAACACGCAGATCCGCGACCTGCGCCGCCGGCTCAGCGACGTCGAGGCCGACCGCCCGCCCGCGGTCGCGCACAGCCCGGGTCTGGATCCGCCGCCGCCGCCCGAGGGTGTGCACGGAGCCGAGGCCGAACTATCGCCCGAGCCGGTGCCCTTCGGCGGGCGTCGGGACTGATCCGACGGCCCTGTGCCGGGGATGACCCGGCACCCCCGCCCGTCAACAATCCCGACCCGTCCTGGTTTTCATCGCCACGCGTCCGAACGTTCCCAGATCCCAACCGAGCAACGCAGGAGTCCTCCAATGGCCGGCCACAGCAAATGGGCGAACATCAAGCACCGCAAGGCCAAGCAGGACAAGAAGCGCGGCAAGGCGTGGTCCAAGTGCTCCAAGGCCATCATGGCCGCGGCCCGCGCCGGCGGACCCGACCCGGACACCAACCTCGGCCTGCGCTACGCCATCGACGAGGCCAAGTACGCCAACATGCCCAAGGACACCATCCAGCGGGCCATCGAGAAAGGCGCGGGTTCGTCCGGCGGCGAGGATTTTCAGGCGCTCGTCTACGAGGGCTACGGCCCCGGCGGCACCGCGCTGATCATCGAGACCCTCACCGACAACAACACCCGCACCGTCAACGAGATCCGCACCATCTTCAAGAAATGGGGCGGCAACCTCGGCACCACCGGCTCGGTCGCGTTCATGTTCCAGACCAAGGGTCAGGTCATCCTCGACGCGGGCAAGTACGACGAAGAGACCGTGATGGAGAAGGCCCTCGAGTCCGGCGCCGAAGATATCCAGGCGCCCGAAGGGGCCACCGAAGACGAGCCCGGCGTCTGGACCGTTCTGACCGACCCGGCCGGGTTCCTCTCCGTCAAGGACGCACTCGAGGCGAACGGCATCGAGATCACCGAGGCCGAGATCGCCCGCATTCCCGACCAGAGCGTGGTCGTCCGCGGCGACGACGCGCGCAAGGTCATGAGCCTGATCGACGCCCTCGAGGACAACGACGACGTCCAGAAGGTCTACTCCAACGCCGACATCCCCGCCGAAGAACTCGCCGGGATGGAATGATCCGGCGGCTCAGTCCGCGCCGGGCGCGCGGACCGCTCCGTCGTCCTGCCCGAAAACGGACCGCAGGAACGCCTCGATCGGCGGCGTGTCCTCGTCGTCCGGCTGCCCGAGCTGCTTGTTGATCCCGCCGTGGTCCTTGCGGCGCGCGTGGTAGACCTCCGCCCGTGCCCCCGATGCCCGCCACGCCTCGGCCAGCTCGCGTGACTCGACCCGCGACTCGACCCGCAGGCCCGCGTGCACCGCGAACAGCGCCGGCAGCGCGTCCTCAGGGCCGGCCTGCAGCGTCGGCGAGGCCCGCTCCCACAGGTCCGGATCGGCCCCGAACGCGCCGTGGTACATGTCTCTCAACTGGCCGGATTTCGGCAGCGTGGTCATCCGCCGCGGCAGGTTGTAGCCCGCCCCGTCCAGCAGCACGATTCCGGCGAGTTGGTCGGTGGTCATGCCGACCTCGCCGAGCAACGACTCCTCGCAACCGACGATCGCCGCCAGGTGCGCCCCGGCCGAGTGACCGATCAACGCGATGCGCTCGGGGTCGCCGCCGAACTCGGCCGCGTGCTGGTGCACCCAGGCGACCGCGGCCGCCACGTCCCGGGCGTGCTCGGGGTGCTCGACCGAGGGCGAGAAGCGGTAGTTGACGCTTACCAAGATCCAGCCGTTGCGGGCCGCCCAATGAGGCTTGGCGTTGACCAGGGCTTTGTCGCCGATCGCCCAGCCACCGCCGTGCACGAAGATCAGGATCGGGGCTGGTCCCTCGAGCCCATCCGGGCGGTGGATGTCCAGGCTGGTGCGCCGCCCGGGCGTGCCCTCCCGTTCGGTGTAGCGGATGCCCCGCCGCACCGTGACCTTGGGCGCCGGCCGCTCGTCATTCGCTTTGGCCAGCAACGACTCGATCGTCACCGGTCCGGGCAGGGTCTCGGCCTCGGTCTGGGCGGGCCCGGGGGCCCCGGTCAGCAGAACGCTCAGCAGCAGCGGCACGATCGTCATATCGCTCTCCTCAATCGGCCCAACGCCCGCGGACCCTTGGCCATTGCCCACCATACCCTCTCCCCGTGCGAGGATGGGCCAGCTTTGATGATTCCGGGACCTACCGCTACACGCTGCACCGGCGATGGGACGCCGAGCCGGGCCTGATGACCCGCTCCGGCGGGCGGGTCTGTTTCTGCCTGCTCAACCCCTCCACCGCCGACGCCAGGATGCTCGATCCGACCCTGACCCGCTGCCTGGGCTTCGCCCAACGCTGGGGCTTCGGGCACATGGAGGTGGTCAACGTGTTCGCCCTGCGCTCCACGCAGCCGGCCGCCCTGAAGAAGCACGGGGACCCGATCGGTCCGCTCAACGACCGGGCGATCCGGCGGGCCGCCGCCCGGGCAGATCTGGTCGTGGTCGGCTGGGGCACCCACGCCGGCCTCGGCGATCGCCACGCCGCCGTCAGAGAACTGCTCTCCGGGGTGTGCGAGCCGATGTGCTGGGCGCGCACCAAGGAGGGGTACCCGAAGCATCCGCTCTATCTGCGCTCGGACGCCGCCGTCACGCCGTTCCGTTGATGACCGCTCGCTCAGAGCCCCGGCAGCGTCGTCGCATCCCGCCAGGCGGACACGCCCGACTCGGCCGCCCTCTCCGGATCGCCGACGCCCCGGGTGTCCAGCGTGATCCATCGCCCCCCCACCGTCAGGCAGGCCCCGGCGTAAGCCGTCAGGTCGAGCCTCGCCCCCTCGGCGCCGACCCCGCACCGGCCGGTCGCGTTCAGATCGCTGAGCCGAAGATACGCCGACCGACCGCCCGCGACGGCGCGCTTGCCGGCGGACTCGCCCGCCAGCAGGCAGGCCGCCGGATCCACCCCCACGCCCAGCCCGGCCCCCTCATGGATCGCTCCGGGCGTGTGATCGGCCACCACCGCACCGTGCCGGTCGGCCGCCTCGCCGATCTCCCGACGCACCCGCCCATCCAGACCGCCCGGGAGTGTCACCGACACCACCGGCACGGACCGCCCGCCCACCAGCCGCGCCAACTCGCCGGCCAGGGCCGCGGTCTGGGACACGGTGTCCATCGCCCGCTGGCTCTTGGCGTCGTCATTGAAATGCTCGGGGGGGATCCACAGATCGATGCCCGCCAGTTCGAGTTCGGTCCGCCGCAGCATGGCGGAGAGATCCCGCCGGGCCGACCGACCGAGATCCCGGGCCCGGACATCCGGGCGGGACGCATCGAGGGCCACCGCACGCACCCGCTGCTCACGCACCCACACGCAGGCGTCCGGCGTGGCGCTGCCCCACGGCTGCCCGGGCCGGGCCGGCAGCCCGCACAACGCGATCGCGATTTCCGGAGCCTGCAGCACGACACAACGATAGGAGAACGCGGCCGCCGGGTTCCCGATCGCTACCATGACCCGTGATCCACCCGACCCTCCACCGAATCGGCGAAACCCTGCACCTGACGGCCGTCGGCGTGTGGTGCGGGGCGTTGTTCGGCGCCGGCGTGGCGGCCGCCGTCGCCTTTCCCACGATGCGGAACCTGGACCCGACGCTGGCGGCCTACCCCGAATACACCGGCGAGCACTGGATGCTGGCCGCGGGCCGGGTGGCGGCCCGGGTCTTCGTGATCACCGACATCGCCCAGTTCGTCTGCGCGTTCCTGGCGGTCGTGGGATTCATGCTGGCCACCTTCGCCGGTGACCGGACGAGGTCCTGGCTGCGGTTCTTCCGGGCGGCCGCGCTCGGCGCCGCCTTTCTGCTGGTGAGCTATCACCTGCTGATCCAGGGCCCCCGGATGGACCGCGACCTGCGGGCCTATTGGGACGCCGCGGCGTCGGGCGACAACGACGCCGCCGTGATCCGCCAGGAGGCCTTCAGCCGCCAGCACCCCGGCGCGTCGCGGATCATGACGGCCACTTTCATCGCAACGCTGGCCACCCTCGGCCTGGGCGCGTGGTCGCTCGCGGGCGGCCGGAAGGACCGCGTCGCATGAGCCCCGCCGCCGAGGCCGTCCATCCCAAGGGCAAGAACAACCCCCGAGGCCTGCGCGACATCCCCTTCGCCCTGCCCGACGCCACCCGCGCCGAGAAGGCCCGCGCCCGCCGCATCGCCGACGCGCTCGACGAGCACTACCCCGACGCGTTCTGCGAACTGGTCCACTCCAACGCCCACGAGCTGCTCATCGCCACGATCCTCAGCGCCCAGTCCACCGACGCCGGCGTGAACAAAGCCACACCCAAACTCTTCAAGGCGTTCAAGACCCCGGCGGACTACGCCAACGCGAGCCCCGAGAAGATCGAACCCTTTATCAAGACCATCGGCCTGTTCCGCAGCAAGGCCAAGAGCATCCATGAGTCGATGACGAGCCTCGTCGAACACTTCGACGGCGAAGTGCCCTCGAACATGGAAGATCTGCTCACCCTCCGCGGCGTGGCCCGAAAAACCGCCAACGTGGTCCTCGGCAACGCCTTCGGCATCAACGTCGGGTTCGTGGTCGACACGCACGTCCAGCGGCTCTCGTGGCGGCTCGGCTTGGTGGACGACCCGAAGACCAACACCGCGATCGTCGAGAAGCGCCTGATGTCCCTGTTCCCCCGCGAACGCTGGAGCAAGCTGGGCCACCAGTTCGTCTTTCACGGCCGATACGCCTGCACCGCCCGGCCGAACTGCAAGCATGACCACCCCATCTGCGTGAAGTTCGGGGTAAACTGCCCCAAGCCCTGATGCCGCCACCCTCGCCTGTGCGACGACGGCTCCTCCAGGACCGTCGCTTATGCCGTCGCAAGCACTTCCCCGTGGCGGCACCCTCCAACTGGACTAGGCCGATGCACCTCGGTCGCGCACCTGATAACAAGGATTTCACCGATTTTGGCCGGTGACCACGGGCCGCCGCCGGTATCTTGTGAGAGACAGGGTGTTTCCCGACCGGACCCACGCTACGCACACCCGCAGGAGCCCAGCCATGAAGACAGTCACCCTTGCCGTCGCCGCGGTGATCGCCGCCGTCGGACTCGCCGAAACCGCCTCCGCCGACACCGACAGCATCCGCTGCCATTTCGACCGCTTCGAGGTGGTCTTTCCCGCGTCCGACGAAGCGCGGGACGTGACCGTCGCGGACGGCAAGGTCTTCGTGGCCGACATGTTCGCGGGGCTGACGGTGTACGACGCCGCCAGCGGGAACGGCCCGATCGGCTCGGTCTACGTCGCGGGCGGGTTCCTCTCGATCGTCCACGCGGGGGACGTCGTGTTCGTCGGCACGGAGACGGCGGGCCTGCGCCGCATCCGCGTCACCGACCCGACCGCCCCCGTGAGCCTCGGCCGGGTCGCCATCCCCGACGTCTGCTGGGACGTGGACCACGACAACGGCCTGACCGTGGTCGCCGCACGGAACGAGGGCATGAAGATCGTCCAGACGCCCCCGACCGGCACGATGACGCTGCTCGCGTCGTACACGCCCTCCGGCGGCCGCACGGTCTGGAACGTGGATATCCGGGGCTCGCTCGTGGCCGTCGCCCATTCTGACGGTGTCGACTTTGTCGACATCACCGATCCGGGCGCGCCCGTTTGGCGGTCATCAGCCCCGGGCGTGACAAGCCAGGTGTCCGTCGCGCTGGGCGACGGCGTCGCGTTCGTCGTGAATGGGGCCGGTATCGACGTGCTCGACCTGAGCGACCCCGACAGCCCCGCGGTGATCGGAACCATCCCCGGCATCACGGGCGAACTGCGGACGGACGCCGGAATGCTGTACTGCTCGCAGTCCCTGGGCCAGACGAACCTGCTCCGCGCGTTCGATGTGTCGGACCCCACCCAGCCCGTCCTCGTCGGGACCACACTGCACGACGCCGTCGCCGAGATGCACGGTTTCGACGTCCGCAACGGGCGCTGCTATACCGCCCAGGGCGAGAGCGGCGTGGCGTCCGTCTCGATCGATCCGCCCCTGGAATCACCGCTCGCACCGGCTTCCGGTGTCGGAGCCGGCAGCGGCCTGACCGACGCGCAAGTCGCGATGGCGCCGGACGGCTCGCTGGGTGCGTATGTCAAGCCCCCGGTGAGTTTCGGACCAACGCGCCTCTACATCCTCGATCCATACGGCGGAGCGGCGGCAGCGCCCCTCGGCGCGCTCGACTTGCCCTTCGATGTCAGCGACCACCACGACTTTTGCATGTCTGAGGGCTTCGTATATCTGACCAGCACGACCGAGCCGCTCACCATCGTCGACGTGACCGACCCGACCGACCCGCGCATCGCGGGCGTCGCGGCCACGATACCCACGCAGGTCCGCCAGTTGGTCTACCAGAACAACCGGGTCTTCGGAATTGCCCCTGGCACGACCATCGAGATCCACGATGTCTCCAACCCTGCCGCCCCCGTGCTCGTCGCGGACACGACCGTGCCGGGCACCGGAACGATCATGTGCGCGACATCGCTGGGAGACTCTCACCTGGCCATCGGCCGGTCATTCAACGGCGTGCAGATCGTCGATACCAGCGCCGCCCCATCGCTCTCCGTGGTCGGCCAACTGGGCGGCTTTCCGATCACCACGGCGGCGATCGAAGGGGACGTGCTGTACGCCTTTTACTACGGACCGCTGGGGGGCCAACTCCGCGCCATCGACGTGTCCGACCCGACCGCCCCGGCCCTGCTCGGCATGATCGACTGGGAACCGGGCACGCTCTGGGGCGATGCCGGCACGCTCACGGTGGCCGGCGAGCGGCTCGTGGCGCTCCAGCTCGAGTTTGGCCGCATCCGCTTCGTGGACACATCGGACCCGGCCAACATGCTCGAGATCGGTTCGATCGGAACCAGAACCTTTGAGTTTGTGGGCGCGGGCACGGACCGGCTGCTGCTCCAGGCCGAGGGGGCCATGTGGCTCGACACCGGTGCATGCGCGGACTGCCCCGCCGATCTCAACGGCGACGGCCAGCTGAACTTCTTCGACCTCAGCGCCTTCATCGGCGCGTACAACGCCCAGAGCCCGGACGCCGACCTGGCCGCCCCCTTCGGCGTGTTCAACTTCTTTGACGTGGCCGCCTACATCGCGCTGTACAACGACGGCTGCCCCTGAGTAAGACCGCGTGATCAGGCGTCCGGCTCCAGCGTGATCGGTCCCAGGTTGATCACCGCCTGCCCGGGCTTGGCCTGCGGCACCACCCGAAGGTCCACCCGGCCCGCGGGCAGATCGACCTGCCCGGCGTGCACGGTCCGGAACGCCGACCACGCGCCGGTGGACTCCGGCTCGAAAGCCACCCGCCGCTCGGTGCCGTCGGCGCCGCGGAAGACCAGCGCGACGGCGCTGCCCGCGCTGTCGGGGGCCAGCGCGTAGCGGATCTCGATCCCGTACCGCCCGGCGTGGTCGACCACGAACCGGTGCACCACACTCGCGTCGGCGTTGGCCCAGTAGCCGATGTTGGCCTCGCCGTGCTGGGTCTCGAGGCGCGGGCCGTGGCCCTCGATCGTCGCCTCGGCTGGCTGGAGCCGCAGCACGCCGTCGTCGCCCGCGCGGACCCGGGATGCCAGGTCCGCCTTGTCGGCGTCCACCCGGGGCCGGCCCTCGACCACCATCTCGATCACGCAGGCGTGCGGGTCCCACGCGTCGGCGTTGAGCAGGACGACCACCCCGTTCGGCGATCGCTCCGCCCCGGCCACCCGGATCATGCGGTCCCGATGCAGCCCGCGAACAGAGAGCACGCGGTTCTCCAGCCCGGGCACGAGCAGGCGTCCGTCCTCCGGCCAGTCGAACACGTGCAGGTAGATCGCGGTGTTGCCGTCGTCCATCGTCCGCGTGGTGCTGCGTCCCCACGCCAGCCTCGGGAACACGCTCGCGTCCGTGCCGTAGATCGACTCACCGTTGATCGCCAGCCAGTCGCCCATCGCCCGCAGCCGTTCCTCGCTCGCCTCTGGGATCCGCCCGGCCGCGTCCGGCCCGACGTTGAGCAGGTAGTTCCCGCCCTTGCTCGCCGTATCGATCAGGTTGCGGACGAGAGTCGTGGATGACTTCCAGTTGGTGTCGCCCGTCTTGAACCCCCAGGAGTCGTTCATGGTCATGCACGACTCCCAGTACACGCCAGGTCCGCAGCCGGTCGCCGGGATCTCCTGTTCCGGCGTGCCGAAGTCGCCCCGGTAGAAGTCTCCGTCCATCTCGGCGGTCATGCCCATCATTCCCCGGCGGCCCTTGTCCACGCGGTTGTTGATGATCGTTCCCGGGCTGATTTCGCGGCACAGATCGTACAACTCCACGCCGTCCGCGTGCGTCCAGGTGTCTTCCCACTCCCCGTCGAACCAGAGGATGTCGATGGGCCCGTAGTTGGTGAGGATCTCGTGGACCTGCGCGTGCAGGTACTGCTTAAAGCGCTCGAAGTCCGCCTCTTCCGCGGGCCGGTCGTCCCACGCGCGCCGGGGCAGGTAGTCCGGGTGGTGCCAGTCCATGATCGAGTGGTACCAGCCGATGCGGATGCCCGCCCGCCGAGCCGCGTCGGCCAGCTCGCGCATGATGTCCCGCCCGTTGCCCGCACCGAACGGTGTCGACGCGATGTCGTAGTCGCTCGCATCGCTGCGGAACAGGGCGAATCCGTCGTGGTGCTTGGTCGTGATCACGAAGTAGCGGCAGCCCGCGTCCTTCATCAATCCCACCCAGGCCTCGGCGTCGAACTCCGTGGGGTTGAACCGGTCCTTCAGCGGCTCGTACTCCGCCGGACGGATCCGCCCGTGGTGCATGATCCACTCGCCCACACCCGGCACCGGCGCTCCGTCCCACACCCCCGCCGGGATCGCGTACAGCCCCCAGTGGATGAACATCCCGAACCGTGCCTCGTCCCACCAGGCGATGCGGGCGTCCGGTTCCGCCTGCGGGACGTCCGGTTCGGCCGCTACCGGCCCGCTGACGCCCGACGAAACCACGAAAAACAGACAGGCGGCGATCAGTGCGGTGGTCATGGTGCGGCTCCCGGCGTTCGCCGCCATCGTACCGAAATCCGCCCCGCACCCCTGCCCACCCCAGCCCGAGCCGTCCTGCCCCACCCCAGCCTCGCCAAAGAACAAGCCCGCCGCGGACGCGACGGGCTCTTCAAGCGATCCCGACAGGATTCGAACCTGTAACCTCTGGCTTCGGAGGCCAGCGCTCTATCCAGTTGAGCTACGGGATCAGGATGTCCTCGGCCCCCTCGGAGCGGGCCGGGAATGATCCTACGATCGCCGCCCCCCGATGGCAACGCCGCACGCCATCCCGTCCGTCGCCCCCAGCCCCCGCGGAGTCCCCGGCCGGCCCGCGTCGCTGTGGCTCGTCCTGGCGCTGACTTTTCTGGGCTCGGTGGGCACCGGCGCGGTCACCAACGGCATCTTTTTCATCACCTCGAGCGGCCTGGGCTACGGACGGCGCCAGAATCTCCTCCTCGGGGCGGTGTTCGGGGCGACCTACATCGCGGCGGCGTTGCTGGCCGGACCGGGTCTGCGAACGCTGGCCCGGAGGGTGGGCTGGATCTCCACCCGGGGCGTCGTCGCGGCCGTCCTGCTCGCCATGGGGATGGTCTGCCAACTGCCCCTGCTCGCCCGAGAGACCGCGGATCCCGGCGATACCAGCCTCATCGGGCCCGCGGTGTGGGCCATGGTGCTGGTCTACTCCCCCGCCACGGGCGTGCTCTGGCCCATCGTCGAGAGCTACCTCTCCGGCGGGCGTCGCGGGCCGGTGCTCCGCTCCGCGGTCGGACGCTTCAACATCGTCTGGTCCGGCGCGCTCGTCGGCAGCTTTTGGGCGATGGCCCCGCTGCTCGAGCAGCGCCCGTTCTGGATCCTCGCGGGCTTGGGCGTGATCCACCTCGCCATGGCCGCGATGATGTTCGGTCTGCCCCGCGAGCCGGCCAGACACGCCGAGGGGCACGAACGCCACCCGCCCGTTTACGAGGCCCTGCTCGCCCTGTTCCGGGTGCTGCTCTTCGCCTCGTACCTGATCCTCTCCGCGGTCAACCCGATCCAGCCCATCATCCTCGACCGCATCGGCGTCTCGGTCGCCTGGCAGACGCCGGTGGCCAGTTCGTGGCTGGCCGCCCGGGTGGTGATCTTCGCCCTGTTCGAACGCTGGCACGGCTGGCACGGGCGGTGGTGGATCGCCTGGGCGGGGTTGGGCTCCATGGTCGCCGGGTTTGCACTCTCGGTCGCCGCCCCAATGTTCGGCCCGTTCGCGCTCGCGGCCTTCATCGCGGGCCTGGCCGGCATGGGCGCCGGGGTGGCCGCCATCTATTGCGGAGCCCTCTACTACGCCCTCTCCGTCGGGGCCTCCGAGGTGGACGCGGGCGGCAAGCACGAGGCCGTGATCGGGATGGGATACACGATCGGCCCGGTGCTCGGTCTGATGGCCTTGGGCTTGGCGTCGTCGCCCGGAACAGAACCGGACCCGGAACGGTTCCGTCTTTGGAGCATCGCCCTGATCGCCGCCGCGGCGGCGGGCGTTGGCTTCTGGGGCTGGCGCGTGGCCAGGGCCCGGCGACCGCGGGATTGACCCCCCCAATTAGGCGAACGCGTCGATTCCGGACAGAATGCTCCCGAGATCGATCGCTCCTCCCCGGATCCGGAAACTTTTCGGGCGTTCGGTCGTAGATATCGGGGCGGCTCTCCCGGACTCGAACGCCCAGCCGCACCCGTTCGGACCCCGCCAAGATGTGGGGATGCGGGTTGTTGGCGAAACGGCATCCGGGCGACGATGTACACAGATTGACCCGCGGACCGGCATCACGGTTCGCTCAACAGGAACGGAGTTGGCATGACGCGACCCACACGGGCACGACGGATCGGGGCGGCAATCGTGGCGGCGGGCCTTCTGGGCACCGCGATTCCCGCGGCGGCCCTGCAGGCCTTCGAGCCCGATGCTGCCCGCGCGGCCCACGCCTCCGATGATCGCCTGTGGCAGGTCGCCCGCGGCGGGGACGAGACCACCCTGCTCAACCTGCTCGGCGACGGCATGCTGGACGCCTCGGCCCTGAGCCCGGACGTCCGGGCGTCGCTGGACCTGTTCCGCCAGAACTTCACTAAACGGGAGACCGATCGCGCCGAGAAGATCGCCGAGGTCAGCAAGGAACTCGACGACCACCTGGCCGCCTACGACGCGGAGCGCGACCCCATCAGCCTCAGCGACGCGCTGTCCAAGGCCGTGCAGCTCCAGCTGCTCTCCAAAGACGCGGACGCGTTCTTCGCCGATCCGCGCATCGGCCGCCTGATCAAGGAGGCCGACCGCGTGGCCCACGAGGCCGAGGACAAGGGCGACTGGGTCGTCGCGTCCGAGTTGTACTTCCGGCTCGACACCATCGACGACGCCTCCGGGACCTACCGCGAGGACGTCCAGCGCCTGGGCAACCGGCTGGGCATGATCCGCCTGTACGCCCCTGAGCGGCTGTGGGAGCTGCGCAACGAGCGCCGCCTGGCCGAGGGGCTCGAGGCGTTGCCGCCGTATAACCCCTACGGCGACGACTACCGAACCAAGCTGACCGGCGTCAACTCGACGATGATCCGCACCGCCATCCAGCGGTCGGCCCAGCAGCACGTCGGGCGCACGACGCGGACGAACCCCGAAGGCATCACGATGAACTCGATGATCCTCGGCGGGCTCGAGGCCGTGCGGACGATGGCCACCACCACCGACCTGAGCCGCACGTTCCCCGGGCTGGGCAACGAGTCCAGGCGTGAAAACTTCGTCGCCCGGATCAACGAGCGCATCGGGACCGTGAAGGGTTGGGACCGCGACGGCAGCGCGTACGACCTGCGGCGCGTGGTCGACGGCCTGCTCTCCGACGCACAGGAGACCGTGGACCTGCTGCCCGAGGCCGTGCTCCACGAGTTCGGCAACGGCGCCATGAGCGAGCTGGACCCCTACTCGGCCGTGATCTGGCCCGACGAGGTTGCGCGCTTCCGCCGCTCGACCGAGGGCGAGTTCATCGGCGTGGGCATCCAGATCCAGCTCGACGAGCTGCAGAACATCACCGTGGTCTCCCCGCTCGAGGGCACCCCCGCGCAGCGGGCTGGCATCCGCTCCGGCGACGTGATCAAGAAGATCAACGGCATCACCGCCGTCGGGCTCGGCCTGGACCAGGCGGTCGAGGTCATCACCGGTCCGGCCAACACGCCGGTCACCCTGACTGTTGACCGCACCGACGAGGACGACAACGTCCAGGAGCTGAGCTTCGATCTGGTGCGCCAGCGCATCGACCTGCCCACCGTCAAGGGCTGGTCCAAGACCGGCGTGGGCGATCAGGACTGGGACTGGTTCATCGACCGGGCCAACGGCATCGGCTACATCCGCCTGACCGGGTTCACCGACGACTCGGCCGGCGAGTTCGACCGCGCCGTGGCCGCCATGCGCGAGCAGGGCATGGAGAGCCTGATCCTCGACCTGCGATACAACCCCGGCGGCCTGCTCGACCAGGCGGTCGAGATCGCCAGCCGCTTCGTGCCCGAGGGCATGATCGTCAAGACCGTCGACGCCATCGGCATCCCCCAGGAGCAGCAGAACGCCCGGCGCGTGTCGGGACGCCAGAACCTCTCGGACACCCCGGTGGTCGTGCTGATCAACGAGGGCTCGGCCTCGGCCAGCGAGATCGTCGCTGGCGCGGTCCAGGCCGGTGCCAGGCAGGGCAAGTCCCGGGCCTTCATCGTCGGTCAGCGGTCCTTCGGCAAGGGCAGCGTGCAGAACGTCTACATGCTCCCCGGCGGGGCCGCCGCGATGAAGCTGACCACGCACTACTACCAGGTCGACTCGCCCCGGATGATCCACAAGATCCCCGGGGCCACCGAGTGGGGTGTGGACCCCGATCTGAAGGTCGAGATGCTGCCCAGTCAGCAGGCCGACGCCCTGATGCTCCGCCGGGACGCCGATGTGCTGCCGATGGACGAGAACGGCCAGATCATCGCCGACGAGGCGCGGCCCGATCCGAACACCCTCCTCACCGACGGCATCGACCTGCAGGTGCAGACCGCCCTGGTCCTCCTCCAGACGCAGGACATCAAGGCCGCCGCCGCCACGTCGATGAAGGACTGACGCCGCATGCGCTGACCAACCCCCGACCCCGGCGCCCCGGCGTCGGGGTTTTTCGTTCCGGCGGCCGGTCGCCGGAGCCGCAAGCCCCGATCGCCGCCCAAGCCCGGCCCGATTTTGGCGCCGAAGCGGCCTCGGACCGGCGTTTGTCGCGGTCCGGCCGGTCCCCTACACTGGGTTGAATCGGCTCCAACCCCCGCGGGGGCGTCCCGCGCCCCCAGGCACGCGCCGCGGAGGACCCGCCCGGCGGGAGATCCCGAAGCGACCCGTTCAACGACCCCCACGACGACCCCAGAGGACGCGATGACCCAGGCCCCCACCGCGAACAACCGCATGGCGAAAGCACATTCATCTCCCGATCTTGCCGCTGACCTCTCCAAAGAGACCCAGCTCAAGTGGCTGCGCGACATGCAGCTCATCCGCGAGTTCGAGAACCGCACGATGCAGGCCTACCAGCAGGCCAAGATCGGCGGCTTCTGCCACATCTACTCCGGCCAGGAAGCCTGCGCGGTGGGCACCATCGGCTGCATCAACCAGGACGACCCGCTCGTGACCGCCTACCGCGACCACGGGCACGCCCTGGCCAAGGGCATGACCGCCCGCGCCTGCATGGCCGAGATGTTCGGCAAGATCCACGGCTGCGCCAAGGGCAAGGGCGGCTCGATGCACATGTTCGACCGGCCCAACTGGCTCTTCGGCGGCCACGGCATCGTCGGCGCCCAGACGCCCCTGGGCGCGGGCTTGGCGTTCGGCGCCAAGTACGAGAACGAGGTGCTCAAGAAGGGCGTCCACCCCGGCCACAAGCCCAAGAAGAAGGTCGCCCTGTGCTACCTCGGCGACGGCGCGATCGACCAGGGCGCGTTCCACGAGGCGCTCAACCTCGCCTCGCTCATGGACCTGCCCGTCATCTACATCATCGAGAACAACGGCTACTCGATGGGCACCGCCATCCACCGCCACACCGCCAACCACGAGAACCTGATCAGCCGCGGCGAGTCCTACGGCATCGACTCGATCAAGATCGACGGACTGGACATCCGCAACGTCTACAACACGTTCAAACCGTTCGTCGACCACTGCCGCGAGAACAGCCGCCCCGGTTTCGTCGACTTCAAGACCTACCGCTACCAGGGCCACTCGATGTCCGACCCGCAGAAGTACCGCACGAAGGACGAGGTCGAGGAGTACAAGAACAAGGACTCCATCGCCCGCCTGCTCGGCCAGCTCATGGACGAGGGCACGATCTCCGAGGACGGCTGGAAGCAGATGCAGAACGAGATCCGCGACGAGGTGCTCGAGGCGGTCGAGTTCGCCGAGAACAGCCCCGCGCCCGAGGCCGAGGAGCTGTTCACCGACGTCTACGCCAACCCCGAGAAGAACCTCTCGCCCACCGCCACCTACACCCACGGGCTCAAGAACCCGCTTCTGTGAGTGGACCAGTGGCTGCCCATCGCGGTCCTGGGCCTCGGCTTCGCGGGGCTCTTGGGCGTGCGGGTGCTCTTCCTGCTAATCCTCCGGCGGGGTGAGGTGACACCCAAGGACACAACCCGACACTGGCCCGACGCCACGATCATCCCCGACCGAACACAAGGCCGACCGAACGATCCGACATGAACCCCCGCCTGAACATCACGGACGACCAGCTCGCGGCGTTCTGCCGCAAGTGGAAGATCGCCGAAGTCTGGCTGTTCGGCTCGGTGCTGCGGGGTGATTTCCGGCCCACTTCGGACGTTGATGTGTTGGTGGAGATCGTACCTGGCGCTCGGTTTTCGACCTTTGACCTGGTGATCGCCCAGCGGGAACTGTCCGAGCTGTTGGGGCGGCGGGTTGACCTTTTTACCAAGCGATCGGTTGAGTCTAGTGCTAGAGCAGCGATCCGCGAAATCCTCAGCACCGCGGAGAGGATGTACGTGGCATGAAGCGCAAACCGCTACCTCGACATCTGCCGCCGCCGCCGAGCCATTGCACCGGCTATCAACAAGACTCCACAGCTCGGCGGCGAGGGAACGAACGCCAAGCCGCCGATCGATCCCTCGATATCAAGATGGCCGATGTAGATCGCTGCCCCCGTATTCAGGTCAACCGAGTAGAGGTCATTGAACTCGTCCGCGTAGTAGGCCATGTCCAAGCCAGGACCGTTGGCCATACCTCCACGAATGCTCTTGGAACCGGGCGATACGGCAAGCACTTCCGCTTCTCCGGACGTCGGGTCAATCAGCATGAATGCGTTTCTGGATCGCTCGATTCCAACGAGCACGTTGTCGGATCTCCATGCGAGTCCGTTCAGATCAAATCCACCTCCGTCAGAGCTGAACAACCGGGTCTGAGTCAGAACCTGCCCGCTTTCGCCATCGATCGTCCCGATCGACGAAGCATCGAAGTTTCCGATGTTTGTCGCGTACAGCACACCATTGGGACTGAATTGCAACCCACCTTCAGAGTGGCTCGGCACGCCGACGTCGCCCAGCACTGTGGCCTCACCACTCGCCAGATCAACCGCGTGCATGCGGACGGGCAATCCGACGAGATCTTGACCGGGAGCGAGAGAGATCATCCGTCCACGTGCGGCGTCCCACTCCAACGAACCTGTGCCGTAGAACCCATAATCACCTTGACCAACGAACGAAACCCCTGCCGTTTGCTCGTTGATGGTGTAAAGACGCCCACTGCTGGTGACCCCGTAGAGGCCCGCATGCGCGGAGCTAGCCGAGATGCCCAAGCCGATACCGATAATCTGTCGAACAAAGAGCCTTGTCATCGAAAATCTTCCCTGTTCGCGGGGACAGTACAGTGTGGCCTGCCGGTACTGGGCAAAGATACACCCAGTCGCCAGTCCAGCCGCTAATCTCCCCCTTTTTTTCGGTTCGTCGTCACAAAGGCCACCAATGACCACACTCGACCAGCCCATTGAAACCATCGACTCGCAGATCCACCCCGCCGTCGGCGAATGGACCCTGCCCGACTTCGTCGAGGAAGCCGACCTTCCCTCCCGCGAAGGCGACCGCGTCATCCAGTACCGCGAGGCGCTGCGCGAGGCGATGAGCCACGAGATGCGTCAGGACGAGAAGGTCTTCCTGATCGGCGAAGAAGTCGCCGAGTACAACGGGGCCTACAAGGTCAGCCAGGGCATGCTCGACGAGTTCGGCCCCAAGCGGATCATCGACAGTCCCATCTCCGAGAACGGCTTCGCCGGCATGTGCATCGGCGCCGCCATGTACGGGCTCCGCCCCATCGTCGAGTTCATGAGTTGGTCGTTCAGCTTCGTCGCCGCGGACGCGATCCTGAACAACGCTCCCAAGATGCTCTACATGTCCGGCGGCCAGTGGGGCTGCCCCATCGTCTTCCGCGGCAACGACGGCGCGGGCGGCCAGCTCGCCTCGACCCACTCCTGGTGCGTCGAGGGGCTCTTCTCCAACGTGCCCGGCCTCAAGATGGCCATCCCCAGCAACCCCTACGACGCCAAGGGCCTGCTGGCCACCGCCATCCGCGACCCCGACCCCGTCTTCTTCCTCGAGTCCGAGCGCATGCTCGGCGACAAGGCCCACGTGCCAGAGGAGCAGTACTACATCCCCTTCGGGCGCGCCCGCACGGCCCGGGAGGGCGACAGCATCACGCTCGTTTCGTTCGGGCGACCGGTGCACTTCTGCGTCGAAGCCGCCGAGAAGCTGGCCGCCGACGGCATCGAGTGCGAGGTGCTCGACATGCGGACCATCCGCCCCCTGGACATTGACGCGATCATCGAGAGTGTCAAGAAGACCAACCGCGTCGTGGTCGTTGATCAGTCCTGGCCCTTCGGCGGCGTGTCCAGCGAGGTCATCACCCAGATCTGTGAGCGCTGCTTCGACTACCTCGACCACCCGCCCGTCCGCGTGAACACCGAGGACGTGCCCACCCCCTACGCCAAGGGGCTCGAGGGGGCGTACCTGCCGAACCCCGACAAGATCATGGCGGCCGTCAGGAAAGTCATCGCGGCCACCGCCTGAGATACCATTCGCGACACGCCCCCAGGGAGCTCGAGATGCCCATCCCCATTACCATGCCGCGACTCTCCGACACCATGGAGCAGGGCACGGTCGTCAAGTGGAACGTCAAGGTCGGTGACAAGGTCTCGTCCGGCGACGTGCTCGCCGATATTGAGACCGACAAGGCCACGATGGAACTCCAGGCCTTCGACGATGGCACGGTCGCCAGGCTGGCGGCCGAAGAGGGGCAGCAGATCGCCGTGGGCGAGGCCATCCTGATCCTCGCCGCCGAGGGCGAGTCGGTCGAGGACGCCGCCAAGTCCGGTGGCACCAAGGCCGAGAGCAAGTCCGACACCAAGTCCGACACCAAGTCCAAGTCCTCCGGGTCTTCGGACGCACCGTCCTCCAAGGACGCCGGCTCATCCGCCACCGCGGTGGCCGAGCCGTCCGAGGCCGAGTCCGCCCACACGACCAACGGCCACGCCGCCGGTTCGGACGGCTCCCGCGTCTTCGCCTCGCCCCTGGCCCGCAAGATCGCAGAAGAGCACGATCTCGACCTCGGGTCTCTGACCGGCTCGGGCCCGTCGGGGCGCATCATCCGCAAGGACGTCGAGTCCGCCATCGCCTCCGGGGGCACGTCGGCCCCGGCGCAGCGGGCGCCCGCCTCCCGCGCTGGGCCCCACCAGGCCCCGATGCTGCCCCCCTCCGGCTCCGTGCTCGAGAGCAAGACGGTCACACTCAACAACATGCGCGGCACCATCGCCCGGCGCCTCGTCGAGTCCAAGAGCACCATCCCCCACTACCAGGTCACCGTCTCCGCCCGGCTCGACAGCCTCATGGAGCTGCGCGAGCAGCTCAACGAGCAGCTCTCCAGCCAGGGCGTCAAGCTCTCGGTCAACGACTTCCTCGTCCGCGCCTGCGGCCTGGCCATGCACCAGCACCCCTTCATCAACTCCTCGTGGGTAGAGAAGGGCCCGGCCATCCAGCTGCACGGCCAGGTCAACATCGGCGTGGCCGTCTCGCTGCCCGAGGAACGCGGCGGCGGGCTCGTGGTGGCGACCATCCGCAACGCCGACCAGATCGGCCTGCGACAGATCTCCGCCGAGACCAAGCGCCTGGCCAAGAAGGCCCGCGACAAGGGCCTGACCGTCGAGGAGATGTCCGACTCGACCTTCACGATCTCCAACCTGGGCATGTTCGGCGTGGACCACTTCACGGCCATCATCAACCCCCCGAACGCGGCCATTCTGGCCGTGGGCCAGGCGGTCCAGAAGCCCTTCATCGAGACCGACGAGGACGGCGAGCCCGTGCTGGTCGTCGGGCACGAGATGTCCATGACCATGTCCAGCGACCACCGCATCATCGACGGCGCGATGGCCGCCCAGTACCTCAACTCCGTCAGGGAACTGCTGGAGAACCCGGCCGCCCTGCTGGTCTGATCGGTTCTCCGACCTCATGCGACCGAGAGACGACGAACCCCGTCGCATCATCCACATCGGCCCGGACGCGGACCCGGCCGCGTGGTCGGACGACGATCCGGACGACGGGCCCTCGTTCCTCATCGAGGAGGCCCGCGAGAAGGTCCGCCGGCGCGAGCAGATCGACAAGGAAAGCGTCCAGCTCGCCCGACGCCTGGTCTTCGCGTTCATCGCCGTGGTGGTGCTGGCGGTCGTCTTCCACATCGTGATGCCCGCCTTCGGCCTCTATCTGCCCCCGATCGTGCCCATCCTCTGCTACGTGGCCATCGCCACGGGCGCGATCCTGACCGCCCGCGACGGCGCCCGCTGACGGACCCGGGCCGCACCGGCCGATACAGGTCCGGACCCCATGCCCAACAAACCGCTCCATCCCCGCGCCGAGTTCGTCGTGGTCCTGCTGGGCGGGCTGGGTCTGGCCGCGGCCGCCGGCTTCGTCAACTCCGTCGTGATCGCCCTTGGAACACTGCCCGTCACGCACCTGACCGGCACCGTCACCCGCCTGAGCCTGGACCTGGGCGCCGGGGACCGGGCCGACGCGGTGTTCGTCGCCGGGCTGGTGCTCGCTTTCGTTTGCGGCGCGGCGGTCTCGGGCGTGATCATCGGCCGCGCCACGCTGCGTCTCGGCCGGCGCTACGGAATCGCGGTGCTGATCGAGGCGGCCCTGATCGGTCTGGCCGCCGCGACCATCCCGTCTTCGCTGACCGCCGGCGCCCTGCTGGCCGCCTCCGCCGCGGGGCTCCAGAACGCCATGGCCTCGTCCTACCGCTCGATGATCATCCGCACGACGCATGTCACCGGGCTGCTCACCGACCTCGGTTTCATGGCCGGGCAACTCCTCGCCGGGCACAAGGTCGGCGGCTGGCGGCTGCTGCTGCTCGTCGGCCTGCTCGGCGCGTTCCTGGGCGGGGGCATCACGGGCGTGATCGCCCAGGACCGCCTTGGTCACGCGGCCCAATGGATCCCGGCCGCCTCTCTTGCCCTGGGCGGCGCGTGCTACTTCGCCTGGCGCCTGCGCACAACCGCCCGCCCCGATCGCGCGTCCACGGACGACGCCGGTTCTCGTGTTCCCCCCGACTCTCGTGGGGTGTAATGCGGACGCGGTGTTTTTAATGACTTGAAACATCGCTCGTTGGCGCGGCGAAAGAATGTTTCGCTGCGTCTTTGGGGGAATCCCGCCGGTCGCGCGTCCGTATTCTGGAAACGATCCCACGCACCCCACGACCCACGAACGACCGGATCCCAAGTTGTCCAACCAGTACGAGATCATCTACGTCAGCCGGAGATCACCCGGCGTGACCGACGCCGATGTGGTCGACCGCATCGTGCTCCCCGCGGGACGCACCAACCGCCGTCTGGACATCACCGGCTGCCTGTGGTTCGACTCGGACCGGTTCCTGCAGGTCCTTGAGGGGCCTCGGGAGGACGTCGAGCGGATTTACGCCAAGATCGAGCACGACCCGCGCCACCGCGAGATCGTCGTGCTCTCCTCCGGCCCGATCGCCTCGCGTTCCTTCGAGCGCTGGGGGATGCGCAGCGTCACCGGCGAGGGGCAGGAGACCATCGACGAACTCGCCCGGCACTTCGCTCACCGCGCGATGCGCTCGCCGAGATCGACAAGGGAGAAGGCCGCCTTCCGCGATCTGGCCGACCGCGTCCGCGCTCGCCTGGCCCGTCTGTCCGGGTTCGACACCGACGATGGCTCCCCGGCCAAGGCGTGAGGCTCACGCCTCCTTGTTCGCCCTTCGCCGTTTCAACTCCGCGTCGATGAAGCCCTGCAGGTGCCCGCGGTCGAGCACGTTGGTCGGGCTGTCCTCGTAGCCGGTGCGGTGGTCCTTCACGCGGTTGTCGTAGAGCACGTAGCTGCGGATCTGGGCGCCCCAGCCCCGCTGCTCGATCTTCCCGCCCGCGGCCTCCATGATCTCGGCCTGGCGTTTCTCCTCGGCCATCTGCTCGAGCTTGGCCATCAGGATGTTCATCGCCTGCGCCCGGTTCTGGAGCTGGTCGCGGAAGGTCGAGGCCACGATCATGATGCCCGTCGGTTTGTGCACGAGGCGCACGGCCGACGCCACCTTGTTGACGTTCTGCCCGCCCGGCCCGCTGGACCGCGCGAACACGACGATGTCCAGGTCCTTGTCCGGGATGGTCACGTCGGTCTCTTCGAACTCGGGGATCACGTCCACGGTCGCGAAACTCGTCTGACGCTTGCCCTGCGCGTTGAAGGGAGAGACCCGCGCAAGCCGGTGCGTGCCACGCTCGCAGGACAGCAGCCCGAACGCGTACGGCCCCTCGACCCGCAGCGTGACAGAGTCCAGGCCGACCTCCGTGCCGTGGGACATCTCGATCTCTTCGATCTTGAACTCCATGGCCTCGAAGTAGAACAGGTACATGCGCATCAGCATCTCGCACCAGTCGTTCGCTTCGGTGCCGCCGTCGCCGGCCGAGATCTTGAAGAAGCAGGCCCGGTGGTCGTGCTTGCCGTTGAGCAGGCTCTGGGTCTCGATCGACTCCATCCGCCCCAGCAGGCTGTGCAGCGACGCGTCCGCCTCCTTGAGCAGGTCGTCGTCGCCCTCTTCCTTGGCCATCTCGAACGCCAGCTTGGCGTCCTCGAACTCGGAGATCACCTGAGAAAGCGACTGCGTCTGCGCCTTCAGGGTCTTGAGTTCGCCCACGACCTTCTTGGCGGCTTCCGCGTTGTCCCAGAAGCCCTCCCCGCCCATCTTGTCTTCCAGTTCGCTCAGCCGCGATCGCTTGCGATCGTAGTCAAAGAGAGTCACGGATCGTTAAAATCCGCGCCTCAAGGTCGTTGATGACATCCTGATGGGCTTCGAGATGCATGGGTTCTCCGTTCCGGTGGCTCGACAGTGATCCACTCCGTGCCCGGGACTGTAGCATCCGGCGCCGGACGCGGCCCGTACAATCCCCCGTGAGGGTTCTCCACGAATCGATCCCGACGCTGATCGCCACCGCCCAGAACGCGGCCGGAGGCGCGGGCACCACGCCCACGCGCCAGGGCCTGGCCCTGCTGAGCATCGTGATCCTGCTCGGCGTGGTGCTGCTCGTCTGCTCGGGCGCGATGCTAATCCTCAACGCCCGCCGGCGCCTGCGCCGGCGCGTCGCCCCCAAGAAGCCGTCCTTCGCGACGCCGGACCCCTGGAAGGAATCGGCCGCCCGCATGCCGGCCCCCGATTATCAGGAAGAAGCCGATCAGGACCGCCCCCACGGCTGACCGCGATCAGGGGCCCTCGCCCGATGGTCCGTCGGTCGGGGCCGACGCCTGCGCCGAGATCCACGCCTCCGCCCGGGAATGCCCCAGCCCCGCGGCCCGCCGCGCCCACGCCAGCGCCTCGGCCGGCTCGCCCGCCCGCTGCAGCCACAGCGCCGATTCGAA
>TARA_R110000782_G_scaffold45415_1_pt1 | contig 28960 bp, 35 predicted proteins | sample TARA_R110000782 | Tara Oceans TARA_R110000782 (sample SAMEA4397859) | marine metagenome | biome: Polar Biome; feature: [SRF] surface water layer (ENVO:00010504); material: water (ENVO:00002006), including particulate matter (ENVO:01000060) such as... | depth 5 m | reverse complement strand
ATTTAAAAAAACGAATTCACAATCTCTCTAGAGATTCCCAAATTATTTTTATCAGCTTCAAAGAATCCGAAGAATTAATTTTAGATTGGAAAAATATATTTTTTGAAACCAATCCAACCCATTCTAAGAACTGGATGAATATGGAAATAGAGATTCGATATCTTCTTTCCCTTGGGCTATTATGTTATTCTGGAATCTCCATTGAAATCAAGGAACGCTAATGACAATAGGAAGAAGAAGCAAATTCACAAAAGCTAGAAAAGACAGAATCATTCAAGCCATTGGAGCTGGATGCTCTTATGAAATGTCCGCGGATTATGCTGGGATTTCACGACAAACTTTATGGAACTGGATCAAAAAAGGAGAAGAAGGAAATGATCGAAGCTATTTGACCTTTCTTGACAATATAAAAAGCGCAGAAATTGAAGGAGCTATGGCCAATCTTGGAACAATCCAAGAAGCATCTAAGAAGGATTGGAAAGCTGCAGCCTGGATACTAGAACGCCGCCACGGATATTCCAGGGATGGGATGAAATCTTCCAGGCCCCAAGAAGATAAGGTGGAAATGCCAAAAGACCTTCTTTCATTATTAAGACAAACAGCAAAGGATATAAAAGAATCATCCGACAAAGCAAAGGAATCCGAATCGTGGCAAGCTTACGCGGCGCTCCAAAGACAATTATTAGCCGTGGTATCTCAGATCAGATTGATAGAAGCGGAAGATGGAATCGGCGATGAAATGGATGGGTTCAGTGATGAACAATTATTGGCGGAGATCACCGGGGCAATTGTTTCGCTTCCTCCAATTCTTAGACAACGACTAGAAGAAACGATTATAGGATTCCAGAACGTAATATCTATAAGGGAAAAGAAATGACAGTAATACAAGCGATGGCCATCGGATTATTGGGCGGAACACTAGGGACCACCGGGATCTATATCTGGATAGAAGGGAAATCAAAGAACTGGGAAAAAGTACAGGAAAACCAATCCGAAACCCTTCTAGCTCTTTCTTCCATTCAGTCCGATATATCAAAAGGAAAAATTGATATTCAAAAGAATCTAACAGCTCCGGATCTTCTGAATGTAGCTTGTTCAAAAGAATATCTGCTATCGAGTGATGATCTTCTATGTCGTGAAATGTTTTGTCGATTGCAAACAAGGGAAGGTGATGGAGCTGCACAATCGGAATGTGAAGAAATATCGAATGTTTCGAATTCTCTTTCAGTCCTAAAAGATTGTGCTAAATTGGGCCTAGAAACTGAAGTGTGTATAAGCTACATTGGGAAGCGAAAATGAACTTCTGCGAGATATGTAATTGTGATCCTTGTGATTGTGAAGATATGGGGCTAAAGAATGAATTTTGGAGAATTTTGCCGGAAGGAAATGAATGGAATGGGAAAATCAATCCATTGGCTTACTATCCAGGTTGGAGCCAGCGCGAGCGTGATATCAAAATGGAGAAAGGGGACCAATCCAAAGACAGAATATTTCTTGAAGGTCTGCCGCGTGATATCTCAGGCCAAAGGGATTCCATTATTAGAGGTTATAATTCAAGCTGCTGGATCAATGGGAATAGAATTGGATGAACGCGATTAGAAACGCCACAAAGAATATGAGAAGGTTACAAGAGAGAACAAAATTAAACCCTTTAACGTATTTTTGCCCCACGCCACCCCAAGAGAAATGGTTACAAGATAAGTCAAGAATAAAATTATTATTAGGAGGGAACCAGGTTGGAAAAACTTTCGCTGCTACTGCAGAACTTTTATTTCGTTGCTTGGGTAATCATCCTTATTTACAGGTTGATCCTCCTCCAATTCAAGCCTTCCTTATTACCCATTCACATCAACAAAGTATAACAATTCAACAAAAACTTTATGAAATGTGCCCAAAAAATTCTTTACATCCAAATTGTGAGTTTGTCCCAGGCCGCGGATTTCGCGGGATTCATCCGGTTGTCAGATTCGCCAATGGTTCTATGATTCATATCAAGACAGCGAATCAAGGGCTCGGATTAGCATCCGCAACATTATCTTATGTGGCCATTGATGAACCTGTATCCCAAGAAGTTTGGGGAGAACTTTCTAGTAGAGTTTTACGCGGTGGAGCCGGGGGAAAAACTGGAACTATCGGAATTACAATGACCCCAGTAGGTCAGGATGTTTCATATCTCCAAAAGTTAGTAGAGGAGGGAATTGTTTCTTGTACAAGAGCACCGTTAAGCGTGGAAGATACAACACCCAAATTTTGCAAGCCTATAATATCCCAAGATCAAATTGATGATATCTCTCGCGCCTATCTTCCGATTGACAGGGCCGCAAGATTGAACGGAGATTGGACCGTGGGAATCCCGGAAGGAAGAATCTTTGATTGTTTTACGGAAGAAATGATTTCTTCGGATCCAGCTCCCCAGGCTAATTATCAATTCGCTATTGGAATCGATCACGGATCCCAACCTAATGCACAGGTGGCAATTTTGGCCGCGATTAATATGGCCACTCCGGATAATCCTTGGGTTTATATCCTCGATGAATATATATCCGGGGCAGCTCCCCCAGAAAGTCATGCGCGCGCAATTTTGGAAATGCTTCGGAAAAACCAAATAGAGCCAAACCAGTGTAGATGGACCGGGGATAATGTGCATTTTGGCACCGGTCGAAATGGATCGGGTAAAATGTCCAATTCTCTCTTGATGCGATCTTTTGAATCGGTGCTAAGGGTTCCCCAGCTTCCTTTTAGAATTCGTACTATCAAAAAGCCGCGATACAGTGTATATTACGGAAGTGCTATGATTCATAGCGTGATGGCACGAAAACAATTTTTTATTCATCCCCAATGTAACCGGTTAATCTTATCGCTCCAACGATGGACAATGAAGAAGAATCAATCGGCTAGGTCAAAGGATGAATGGGGCCACGCGGTTGATGCCTTGCGTTATACGGTGGTTCCAACCCTAGAAGCCTATAAACCAAACATTCCACAATCAAAAATTAGGTTATATTGATATGATGATGAATAAACCGATCAAGCCAATAGCAAATAGTACAGAAGAACAAGCTAGATGGGAACACACTTCATTAAGAAGAAGAATGATTCTTGGAGCTTGGGAAGAAGACCTGGAAGATGAATTAGCAAGACACTTGCCAGCTGACAGAAGGGATGCCTGGGGACCGGCTGATCTTTCTAGTAATCCTTTTGAGCAAATCACAAGACAATTATCAGTTCTCTATCACGAAAACCCAAGTGTAACTAATCTGAATGGGAATATTGAATCCTTGGTATCAAGAGAAGGACTAGTCACCAAGGCCGGCCTTTGGCAGCTAATGCAGCGCGCCCAACAACTTGTTCTAGGTCTTAGAGAAACCATAATTCGAATTGATGTAAATCCCCACACTGAATCTGATTGTATTCAAGCTCCTGGAATACAATATAGAATTGTGACTCCGGATATGGTGTATTGTGAATCGCATCCAGATCAGCCAGATATCCCAGTATATTACAAGGAATACAGGCTAAGAAAGAATCAGGATGGAAGTTTGGTTTGGGTGGCGGATATTCTTGATATTCGGAATATGAATCAACCAACGTTCGGAATGTATGAAATCAATCAGGATGGAAGACTGGGGAAAGATGTTTCTGAAATCTATATGGGTCACCCTGCCCATATGGGAGAGGATTACCCATATCGAGATAAAACCGGAAAACCCTTCCTCCCTATCACGCTATATCACGCGGAGAAAACTGGATATCTTTGGGATACATTAAATGGCTCCCAAATGGTTTATGGCTCACTCACATCGGCCGTTTTGTACAGTATGTGGGTACATTTGGTTCGCGATGCCTGCTGGGCTCAGAAGTATGTAGCCGGCCTTTCCGTTGCTGGACTGAATCAACTAGATCAGAATCAAATAGCGCGCCGTTCTAGTATTGCCACGGATCCTTCTTCCATCCTGGTCTTTACTCAGGATCCGGATGCACAGGGCCAGCCGCTTGTCGGGTCGTTCGCGGTTCCAACTGATCCACATGCGCTTCTTGAAAGTATATCAAAATATGAAGTTCGCGTGGGATTGGCCGCCGGTCTTTCTCCAAGTGATATATCAAGATCATCAAGTGGAGAAGCGCGGTCCGGATATGCTTTATCGGTGTCCAGAGCTGGCCAAAGACAAGCCCAAAAGAAGTTCGCTCCGGTGTTCCGAATGGGTGATGAAGAACTATTGGCGAAAACTGCTATGTTATCCAATCGTTTTTTGGGAACCAATCTTCCAGAAGATGGATATCGCGTGTCTTATCATTCGATGCCACTGACTCCGGATGAAATGAGATCCCAAAGAGAAGATATCATTCAGAAAATGCAAGCTGGATTGATTTCCCCTGTTACTGCTATTATGATGATGTATGATGACATGGATGAACGGGAAGCCCGTGAATATCTAAGACAGATCAAAATGGAACGGGCCGAATTTTTATGATATGCTCACATTGTGGACAACCTTTAGATGAAAGGTCAATATTAGAATGGTTATCGAATGGAGTGGAATCTCTATCCGAAACAATTCGGGCCGCCCATAAGGATTGTGAATATTCTTCCACTCAGGATCTTCTTGGAGAAGGACTGGAAGATCATTGGCTTCCATTAGATCATCTTCCATTGTTCCTGGATATCGCTTTGGAAATGAAGTGGGATTCCGCAGCTTTGGCAATTGAAAACTTTTATATTTATTTACAACAACTCAAAGAGGTACAAAATGAAAACAATAGAGCATGAGGGCTTTACATACGTTCTAAAATCAGAAATGGAATCTGCATTAAAAGACAGAATTCAGAAATTATCATCAAGAGCAATTGAAGCGGAAGAAGCTGCTAAAACATTACAAGATCAATTAGATACCCAAGCTGGAAAACTGGAAACACTGGAAACATTGAATTCCCAGATAAAAAACCTAGGGGAAGAACTAACGAGATCCGAATCAAAATATGAACGCCACTTGGCAATTGCTGAAATGGGATTCCCGGATGAAGACCTTAGAGAAATGGTTGAATGGAGTTATCAAAAGGCCACCAAGGGACTGGAAGAAGCTCCGACCTTATACGATTGGTTAGGGGAAATCAAGAAAGATCCTTCTAAAGCTCCACGCGCCTTGGCTCCCCACCTTGCTTCCTTGCAATCTCCAAGCATCCAAAGCACCCAAGAAGAATCTCCAAGCACCCAAAGCATCCAAGAAGAACCGCCAATAATGCTTCCACCTAAAACCAATAGAGGAGCACAATCGGCCCCGGTAAAATCCACCGATATGCTCAAAAGAGGAGCGGAAGATTTCGAGTTCTATAAAGCTAACCGCGATTCGATTCGGTCCGCGTGGAAACAAAGATAATTGGGTGAAATGTTATGTTAGATTATAGAGCGCTGAACAGCTTCCCAATAAACAGGACTTTTTCAGCAAATACAACAAATACACAGGTAATGTTTCCCAGTAACGCCGGATATATGACTATTCAGAGTCCAGATCATAAAATCCTTGTTTCTTTTGAGGGTGAAGATGTCGGCGCGCCTAGTCCACATCGAATAGAAGTGAATTCGGGGGGAACAATTGAATTCAAATTGGCTAAAGGATATAACCGAACTCAATCGGTATACATAGCCACTGAAAGCTCAGGCGCGGCCGATATAAATATTATATTTGAGGAAGGATAATGGCTAAAATATATAATCCAATTTCCCGGCCCCAAATATATAATTTTTCAAACACAAACAACCTAACGATTACTCACAATTTAGGTTACAGGCCAATTGTCTATTGTGTTGTCAATAATGAAATGGCCTATTGTGATGTTACTCACAATTCAAAAAATGAATTGGTTGTAAGTTTCCAAAATTCAATATCAGGAACACTCTTTCTGCGATAAGATAGCTCTAGGGAAAAACCCTTATATATTTGAATCCAATCGGAGATAGAGAACAATGAATTTTTTTAATCCTAATGTAATTTTTGAAGGCAGCGTTCAGCTCGAAAATGATCCATCAGCAGATAACCACGCGGTCCGAAAATCTTGGCTCGAAGCCAATGCAATTATGGGAATCCATAGCGATTCTTCTGTTCTTGCTGAAACTTTAATCGTAAATGGCGAAAAGCAACTTAAAATTAAGTCTTTGGCTGTAACTGATGTTAGTGTTGATGCGGTTGAAACTTCTTTGGCAAATTGGGTAACTAATAGCTATTCCGCTGGAAATGAGCTTCAAGAAGGGGACATGTTGATCCTCACAAATACAAGCTCGGATCGCACTGAAACCTTCATTCATAATGGTGGAAGCGCTGGAACAACAGCAGACTTTACAGAAATTCAAGGCTCGGATGTTTCCGGATCAGAAGTTCGCTCGTATTTCTCAGGCGGAACCGGAATTATTTACAATTCTTCTACCGGAGCAATTCAAGCGGATTCAACAGATATCAAAGGATTCTTTTCTGCTGGTTCTGGCTTGGCTTATGATTCTTCTAACGGTGTATTTTCTTTCAATGCGGATACTGATGGAGTTGGTGAAGGTTCAAGTAACCTCTATTTTACTGATGCTCGCGCCCAAGGTGCTATCAGCATCTCAGGTTCTGGCTTGGCTTATGCTGCTGGTGTTATCTCTTTAGCTGCCGATACTGATGATGTAGCAGAAGGAACTAACCTTTATTTCACCCAAGCTCGCGCGCGTGGATCTGTTCAAGCCGCTTCAGTTGCTGGTCCAGAAGTTCAATTGTTATCAGTAGATCAAGGAACAGGAAATATTTCTTGCCCATTGTCTGGTGTTTTCAATCAGTTCTCAGCTGGAAATGGTCTAACCTTTAGTGGTGGTGATTATTCTTTCTCAGGAACAACAGCAAACGTAACAGAAGGATCAAACCTTTACTTCACTGAAGCTCGCGCCCAAAGTGCTATTAGTATCTCAGGTTCTGGCCTTGCTTATGCTAGTGGTGTTATTTCTTTGGCTGCCGATACTGATGATGTAGCGGAAGGAACTAACCTTTATTTCACTGATGCTCGCGCCCGTGCAGCTGTTCAAATTGATACTGCTATTGTAGAAAACATTTTGAATTACAACGCTGCAAACGGTAATGTTTCGGTTGATCTTAATGATCTTAGAACAGAATTTAACTCTATCAGCTTAACAGCTAATACTTTCCTTACATTGAATCATCAATTAGGAAAGAAATTTGTTCATGTGTCAGCTTATGACTCTAATGACAATTTGGTTCAATTGGATGTACAATTAACAGATGGAAACAACTGTAAAATTAAAGCTGGAACAAATAAAACAGGACTAAAGATCTTAGTTTCTATGTAATCTCTCAAAAAAAAGTTTCGGGGTGTACCTCTCGGATTTCCCTTGGTTCTTTTGAGCCAAGGGTTTTTTTCTTGCAGAATGATAATTTTTGATATATTCTGTAATTGAATTTGGTCGGGTCGTTCCCGTAAAAAACAGGACACCAAAAGAGAAAATAACCAACTTAAAATTTAATATAAAAAATAGGTGTAAAAATGACTATTACTAATGCCAATCTGGTCGGCGATCTTCGACTAGCTCAAATGATTTCACAAGAAATTAAACTTCTTTTGGCTGATTCTACTAACCTCCGAAACACTCCTTATATGGACTTCGTTGGCTCTATTAATGGAATGGGATCTGATACTATTCGTGTTAGAAAAGCGTTTCTTGATGGTGAAGATGGTTGGTCCGAATTTTCTTCTGGAACGGAAGCCGATGCGGTTGGTGATACTGCCTTGGTCGATGGTCACGTTGATGTCGTGGTAAAAAGACAAGCTCTCGCATATTCAATTACTGATATGGCCAGTATGACTGGAATGGGTGGCGGTGATATTGATCCTTTCCGTATCGCTGAATCAATTGCTCGTTCTTATGAAGCTCGTTTCGCTAATTTGACCGGTGCTTTACTTGGTGGTTTTGTTCCTCAGGTTGGTTCTGCAGCTGCTATGTCAGTTTCAGTTTTTCTTGATGCTATCCAGACTCTCGAATCTGCTGATAGTGGTAAAGGCGCTCCTGGTCCATACGTTTGTGTTTTGGCTCCGGCTCAATTTGCTGAACTCCAAGATTCTATCCGTACAGAATCAGCTGGTATTCTTCAATTTGTAGCTCCTTCTTATGAAGCGATTTCTGCTAAGGGATCACATTATAAAGGCGCTTATATGGGCGTTGAAATGTATACTAGCTCATACGTTACAGATAACGGCTCCAATTATGCGGCTGCTATGTGGGGGCCTGGTGCTATTGGTTTTGCTACTGGAACACCAGCTAGTCTTCCGGGAGCTGCTGAAACAAAAGAAATGGGTGAAGTCGTAATCGAAATGGATCGCGATGCAACAAAAGCAATTACTCGCATTGTTGGACATGCCTATCTTGGTTTGGCCATTATCGATGATGATCGTGGTGTTGAAATTGCTACTTTGGTTTAAATCTAAAGTTTTAAAAAAAGTATATGAGGAAGGATGGTTTATTCTTCCTCATTTATATCAAATATTAGTAGAGGTACACAATGAATATTAAACCACAACCCTGGGCCATGTCTAAACCGGATACTCCCCAAACACTTCCAACCAGACCGAACCACCCTTTCTATTATAAATTCCACCCTACAAACTGGTCCTTTCATTATTTCAATGTTCCAAAAGAATCCAAGAAGAAAGAACCTGAGATGGAAAGAATTGGATTGTTTGTTCCCAATATCAGAATGGAAAGAATTGTTCCTGGTGTTAATGGAGTGCATCAAATAAGTGGGGAAGTGGGTGAAGCTGGATCAAGAATCGGAAGACTTCAACAGAAAGGCTGGATTTATCTTTCTCCACAACAATATGACTACATGCATATCTATCCAGTAAGGGGCGGAAAATATCACGTTCCGAAATGGCTAGAAGTTCGCGTGGTAGGTGGTCAAATTATAAAAAAAATGGATAAAGAATCTTTCTGGCGGTGGTCGTGTAATTTGCTCATAAATAACATTCTTCCCAGTCCGGAACCTCACTTTTGGGAGCTTCAAACATTTAGCCACCAAAAAACAATAAACAGATTATCTGGATCCCAGCACATCCCAGAAGTAAAGATCAAATTAAATGAACACTATCAAATTCTAAACGATATGAAAAAGTTCATGACAGATTATGAATCTCAGGGAATGGAAATATATCATAGGATATTAAAATGAATTCTTCGACCCCATACGCTCCACAAATAAAAGTCCCAGAATTATTGGAAAGAGGAAAATCACAAACTTCCCTACTTCCGATATATCGGGATGGCGCTTTGGTTTCTCCTACTGGGGTCAAGTATACTTTAATTGCTCCGGATGGTTCTAAAACTGTGGATAATGCCACTGCTACTTATCCGGGGAATATTCCACAATACACACACTCCGCTTCCCTTCTATCTGATAGCTTGAATTTAGGGGAAGGATATGTCCAGGAATGGACCGTAACGCTTGAAGGGTCACCCTTTATATTCCGACGAAACGCGGCCCTGGTTAAGAGAAGATTATATCCAGTGATATCCGATGGTGATCTAACTTCCACTTATTCCCAGCTGGCAGATATAAGACCATCCAATCTAACTTCCTACCAAACATATATAGATGAAGCTTGGTACACAATGATCCAGAAGTTAAGACAAGAAGGTGGTGGCCTGGAATATCTTGTTATGAGCGCGGAATCATTCCGAGAAGCACACCAGAATCTAACTTTGTATTATATATTCCGAGATTTCCATTCGAGCTTAGGCCAATCCAACGGAAGATATCTTGATCTTGCCGGGGAACATTTCAGACAATATCACCACGCTTGGAAACAAATAAATTTCATCTATGATTTTGATCATTCCGGAACTTCTGAATCTCCCAATCAAAGAGTGGCCAAACAGCCTGTAATTTATCTTTGCAATCCTGGCAGCTCACGAGGTAGAAGAAGATAATGGCTCTTAAGTTCTCCCAAGTTAGATCAGAAATAGCTTCCAAGGTTGGTTCCCTTCCTGGCTTCCAACAAACAAAACACAGCCCGGACTTCTTTGGTCGAACAGAAAACACCGTGGCCAATTTAGCTTTTGGGGTGAAATTAGCATCTTCCACAGCGATGGAAGAAAGACAAAGAAGATCCGTGGGGGTATATGTTTCAACTCCGGTTCAAGTGATCTTTTCTTATCGGCTCAGACCGTTAGATATATATCCAACGGACTACGATCTTTCTATGGATACTGAACAAGAAGTGATCCAAAAGGTCTTAGAAGCTTACGCCGCCAATAATGAATTTACTATAAGATATCAGGGTTCCACGCGGAATGTCACAGAGAGCCAAGAATATGTTATAATCACTTTAGAATTTATCGCATTACACACAATACAATAAAATATAACAGGAGATTAACATGGCTTATTCAGTCGTACCGAAAACCAAAAGAGATGGCAAAATAGAGCTAATTGATGGAACTGGCTCCCCAGTCATTCTGGAAGTCGCTTATGAAGATGGAAACTTCTCTTTTTCCCAACCAAATGAATTTAGTGAGCTTGTGGTTATGGATCGTGGTAATTTTTCCGCAATTCGAAAACAAGATCAACAGGCTATTACTGGATCGTTTTCTTTCCATTTCCGAGAATTTACTGATACATTGGAGCTTGGATCAATTAGAGATTTTATTAATCAATCAGGCGCTTATAGTCTTAATAATTCTACTGGTGGAGCTGGTGTTCCTTATGTAGAACATTACTGTATTGATTTAAAATACACAGCGGAAGGAACTGATTTTGGGGATGCTGCGGATCATACTGTTACATTATCAAAATGTGTTTGTTCTTTGGATTTCGCTGAAGGTGATCCAAGTGCTTTTACATTGAATTTCACTTGTTACGGTGGTTCTGTCGTTACTGGGCCAGTTTAATATTAACAGCTTTTAAAGAGGTACAAAATGAAGCTGAATTTGAAAAAGTTAGGAGAACACGAAATCCACATGCCGAAATCTTTGGCCACTTGTGTGGATTTCGTATCTATCTGGGGAAGCGAACCAAACCGGGCACAGCTTGGCCGCCTTTGTGCTGCAGCGATAGCCGTGGGAGTAGATCACGCGAGGATCTTGCCGGCTTATAAAATAGCTAGTGGTGATCCTATATTGTTTGGCCATAAGATAATGGACAGGCTTTTGGGAAGTGGCGTTCTGTTATCGGAGGTTTATTCTATGGGGTCTATGGTCTTAATCGAAATGATGAAAGCAATTCCAACTGAAGAAGATGTGGAGCAAACCGCAAATTTTTCCTAAGTGCTAAAGGATCACTTGATCTTTTAGCGATTCGCATTTCTAAGGACTGGAATCAAGATCCCGAATGGTTTTATAGTTTAAGCCAAGATAACCAGGTTAAGATTTTAGCGGATTATCGTTTGGCACATTCAAGCCCGGAACAAATAAAAGATAGGCGGTCAGCTTTGAAAAGGGCTAGAATGGAAGAAATGATCTCCAAAGAAATCGGGAAATAAAATGGCAAAAAACTACAAATCAGGAAATTCAACCGTAGAAATATCGGAAGATATGGAAGAAATGTTCTTGGGTTTTCTGAAAACCGTAGCGCCGGGAGCTGAGAAAATTATGGATGAACAATTATCTATAATTGAAAAGGAAGCTCGAAAAGATTGGCCAAAAAGAAAGCCTATGGTCCGGAAAGATGATGAAGGAAATATCGTATTTTTCCGAAGGACTTCTAAAAAGTCATATCAAAAATTTAGAAGGGGGATCAGGGTGACAGCGCAAGGAGAAATTGAGGTCTTTCTTAGGAATGATGCTCCCTACTCTTGGGCCATAAAATTTGGAGTAGATTCAAAAAATAAAGATGGGAAGCATATCATATTACCACTAGGCCGAAGGGCAGCCACTGAATTATTGGTTAAACCGCTGAATAAATCTTCCAATAAAATTGTAAAAGCATTAGCGAACGATCTAATGAAAAGGGTGTAATATGGCTACTGAAAAGAAAAGTATTGAAATTTCATACAAGGCGAATATTTCCGATCTAAAAGCTCAATTGAAATCAATCCCCAATATCACAGATCAAGAAGCTAAGAAGATGGTGGCGGCTCTTGACAAACAGCTAAAACAAGCCGAGAAATCAGCCAAGAAATCAGCCGAGCAAAACAAGAAATCAGCCCAAGCCGCATCCAGATCAGCCCAAAGAGGAGCCAAAGAATTCGATGCGATGGCAGAATCAGCCGCGCGCGCTGAAAAGAATATGGAAGAAGTGGCCGATGCCAGTGGAGATATTGACCGCGGATTTTCTTCCGTTGGTTTGGCTCTTAGAGAAGTGAATCCACAATTGGCGGAAGCTGCTGATGGACTGGCCGATACTTTTGCCGTAGCCGAAGGACTAACACAGTCTTTCAAAGCTTTAAATCCTTATGTGTTATTGGCAGCTGTCGCGATAGGTGCTTTAACTCTAGGATATCAAGCACACAAAAAAGAACTAGAGAGAGTTAAACAATTGACTCTTGAATATAGGGAAGCTCAAAAGCTTTTGATCAACAGCCAGAAGGAACAGGAAAATAATCTGATTGATGCGGCTTCCACATATAGAGAATTGGGGGAACGTATTGATTATGTGACCGGCGCAACTAACGAATATGATTATGCGGTGGGACAGGCACAAAGGTCAGCTTTTGAAGGGATTGAAGATAACATCCAGGCACAAGAAACGCTAATTGAAGAAAAGACAAGAGAATTGGATTTAGTGAAAAGGCTTGGTGATCATGCCTTAACTCTTGTATCATCTGAAATGATTATATCTGATGAACAGAAAGAGCAATTAAGAACGTTACAATTACAAACAAGTTCCGCGAGTAACAATTTAGATATTTCCAAGAAGGGAACAAAAGAAGCCCAAGCCCTATTCCAGATGTATGAACAAGGGAAAAATCAATTAGCGGAAATGGAAAATAATTTGGCCGGCCTAAATAAGATGCAAGAAGCATCTGTGGAACTGGCCGAACAATTGGTGGATTTTGAATTTGAACAGGCAGAAGAAGCGGAGCGCTTAGCTCAGGCGGAAAAAGATAGAAATGAAGCTTTGGCCAGAGCTGTCTTGTTAGCAGAAAGAGAATCTCAAATATTAAATGATATGGAAGAATTTCGAGCCAAACAAGCCAATTCAGAAAATGATATTTTAGCCGCAAGAGAACAATTGGCTGATGAATTGATAAAGATTTCCGGCTCCGAAATCGATCAAATAAATCTGAAATACGATAAAGAATTAGAACGGCTCCAAGAGCTGGCCGAAAAGGCAGAAGAACAAGCTGGGGTCCAAGAAGCAATTGATAATATAGAGTCGGAAAGGAACCAGGCAATTCACGAAACAAGAATAGATCAGCTAGACAAGGAAAAAAAGAAATCTTTAGATGTTTCTATGGCTATTTTTGGAGCCACTTCCGATATGCTAAATGGAATCGCTGATATTGTAGAAAGTAACGCCCAAGATGAAGGAAAAGCGGCGGCCAAAGTATTCGCGCTTAGACAAGGTGCTGCATTAGCTGAAACGGTAATGAATACAGCCAAGGGAATTGTAAATGCCTTGGGGACTTATCCAGGGCCGGGCGGAATTGCGCTGGCTTCTATGATCGCAGCTGTCGGAGCCGCGCAAATGGCCACGATTAGTTCACAACAATCACCAAGCTTTCACATGGGTGGAATGGCCAATGATGAAATGGGCGCAAGAGTCCTAAAGGGTGAAGCTGTTTTGGATCGGGCCACTGTTAGGCGGATAGGTGGAGAAACAGGCGTAAAACAGTTACAACAGGGTAATAATGGCGGTGAAGTGATCGTGGTCCAACCGTTTAAACACTTTGGGCGGTTCGCAAGAGAAATCGGATTTAAGACTCCAAGAAAAACCGGAATGAGGGGAATGTAATGGCTGATATTACACCAAATAATCTTAGAGGAATTTTGATTCCCAAAGCTCAGATCACAAAAGATAATATTTGGATTGGAGAAAGCTCTTTTACCCAGGCCAATGCCCGGGCTGGAATCCCAGCACCGAAGCAAATAAACACGGGGCTAGTTTTATCTTGTGCAGGGTCCCAAGAAGATATTATCAACATTGAAACCCAAACCGGAGGGATACCGGGGTCCGCTGGTTTTGTTTGGTCTGGATCTGATAATATAGATTTAGGGAAAAATCATTCTAATATTATTACTGATTCCAAATATTTCGGTTATGGGAATCTTGTCGATATATATCGCAATTGTGATGCCATAGGGGATAATTTAGGGAACTTATATATCGTTAATGAAATTATTTTCGGTACGGGATTACATAAAATTAATTTGCTGAAACAAGAAAGAAACGGGGCTGTTATTGAGAAGAAAGTATTCTTCTCAGGCATTATAACAACCGATACGGAAGCTAGGCCAATGATCGTTCAACTTTCGGATGGATCTTTGTTAGTAGCTTATTTTGATTATACAGAAGAAGATTATATTAATATGGTCGTTTGGCGGTCGTATGATCAAGCGGAAACCTGGACCAAGATATCATCAAGAGCCTTGGTGGGTCCTTATCGAATCTTTATTGGAACAACTGGTCCAGCTTACGGAAAGGAGCTAGGGAAAACCAATCTAATCACCGTTAATAATAACGTGGTCTTAATTATCGAATTAATTGGCCAGGGGGCAGGTGGTGGAAATGGTTTTGTTTCTTTTGTGTCAAGAGATCAGGGAACTACTTTCCAATCTATTCGAGCCGGGGGCACACCAAAAAATTATCATGAGATTTCCGCGATTGCCTTGGATGATGGTCAATACTCAGTCACCTATATATCAGGAACACAAGAATTAAAAAATATGATCGTTCCGGATGTTTCCATTTTCTTTGGTGGAGATTTTGAAACTGAAAAATCAGTTCAGATTTCTAACGGACTATTAAATTTCTGTGGAACTGGAACCAATGCGCAAGGGGGAACTATCTTCCAAAATGGTTCAATGACTTCTTGGTTCCAGGATGGAAGAATCTATGTGGCAGCAAAATTAACGGATAATAATATTATTGGTTTTGTGTCCAGTGATCTTGGCCAGAATTGGGAATATATAGCCGGGGATAATCCAGGGACCACAAGTGGAAAAATTTATCGGGCGGAAGCTCCTTCCTCCATTGATAGATTAAAATCTTGTCTTTGGGAAGGATATGCAATCCTTTTAGGCCAGACTAATAATAGCATCCTTGGAATATATCTAGGGGGCTATTCTTCTGTGACTTATCCAGCTTTGGTTAATCAACCGGATTTCTATCAATATCTATATTATGTTACTTCTTGGCTATCTCACTTTGAGCCACAAGATTCCACCCTATGGACTACAACCGGAGCCGGAGCCAAAAGCTTAACATCAACAGGCTTAAGGCTTCAAACAACAGCTAATAATAGATATTTTACCTTAGCCGGTGGAGCTAATACCCATCCAAGCCAGACTATAAGATTTAAATTAAAAGTGGATGCTGGTGGATCATCTTCCTCCGATCAAATAGCCGTTGTAAAAAATGCCGATACTGGGGTAACAGCCTGGACAATGAGAATCAGATTCAGCACAACCGGATTCGTAGTTAGAGATCACGCTACAACCCTTCACACACAAGCTATTTCAATGACTAATTTTGTTGAATTTATGGTATCAACAAGTCAAGAAAAATGTGAAGTGTTTTGGAGAACTTCGGATGAAAAACAAGCTAAGAAGTGGAACAAGATTTCTGTTACTTTGGGAGCTCAGGGAACCGGAGCCGGGAATTCTTTGGAATGGGGAAATATTGCTTCTTCCACATCCGATTCAAGATGGACTGAATTTCATCTAGGGCTAGGAAGCACAAAGGGCGTAATAGATGATTCTTCCCTTCGTTCCGCTACATATCCACCCTTTTCCAGATATGTCTATATTGATCAGGGCTTGAATCTTACAGCCAAAGAATCACCGGCTAGAGAAGGGGACCAATATCAAATAGATCCAAGATATGATTTTCCAATTCAAAATGTATTTCATCAAGTAGCATCCAGCCCAAGAATCGTTTGGCGATCTAAAAATGATACTGCGAATCAGACAATTGGCGTTCTGATGGATGCTACAATTGGAGCCAATGAACCAAGCTTGGCCCTAAATGATGTGGGGGGTCTTCACCTATCTAATATCAATTTTGAAAACTTTATTCTTCAATTCTGGGATATTGGGACTATGGCCTGGACTGATCATCTTTCTGTGAATGTTTCGGATGGCCTAACGGGTACTTTTGAGCGCAAGGGTTCCACAATACAGCCTAACGCATTAGGAAATTCATTCTATCTTCATTATGGAGAATGTAAGGGATGGCGCGCCCAGCTGGGCACGGGTGATAATGCCAAGATCGTGAAATTGAAAACCAATTCGGAGGGTGTTTGGGGTAATAATTCAACTCACAAACGAGCTGTAATAATGATCGATAGCTCTCTTGTGGATGTCACAACCCTTCCAACTTCCGGAGATTTTAAATTAATCCCTGATTCTATTACCATTACTACTGAATTGCTACAAAATATCAAGCTTGGAGAAGAAGCCTTCGCGATTAAGATTCCTATCCAGGATACTCTTGAAGGATATTTCCAGATTGGGACTATGATATGGGGCCACGTTGCTTTTATGGCTCCACAATATCAAAGAGGAAGATCAATCTCTTATGAACCAAATACGCAAGGGATGACCACCCTAGATAATACGTTTCATTCCAGGAGATTATCCGATGGGTCCAGAACATTCCAAGTGGCCTGGACCGAGCCAGTAGATACCCGAAATATTATGAGTAGAACGCCGGATTATTGGCAGCTATCTAGCACAGTCGGATCGCAACCAGTGGCCAATTATGGTGATAGTCCTTTCCAAATGATGGGGATATGGGACCAGCTAGGGAATCAATATCCAGCGGTTTATCTTCCTTCCATTACCAAGGGAATTGATAATCAAATCTTCAATCGTTATCACGAACACGCGCTAATCAGACCAACGGGAGCGATCACAATCGAATCGGTCCTAGGTGAAGAAGAAGAAGATGAAATGTTCAGAATCGCCACTATTACTCTTGTGGAGATAGAATAATGTTCCAGGATGATTTTGCCGGGATGGAAATGTGCTTCCTGTTAGATATTGAATATCTGGGGATGCTTTATAGGTTTTCAACAATTCCAATTGATTTACAGGACTTATCCGAATTATCAACTGTTAGATATAGTGGCGGCTTGGATGATCCAGATATTTCACAATCCACTTCTTTTGTAGGCTCAGAAATTGAATCCGATTCAGTTTCTTTGGAGCTAGTGTTTTTTAATTTGGATTGGGTGAAAGAATGGCTTGGAGGAAGATCACTGGCCTTTTCACAAGTTAGACTTTTCTGTGTTCCAATTTTGGAGGAAAAAACATCCTATACAATCCAGGAAAGAATCGAATTGTTTTCTGGAAAGGTCACGGATCCGATATATGGAGATCCAACCAAGCCTAAAGGATGGATCTCCTTTTCAATTCAGAATGATCTTAGTGTTCAAAATGTGAAATTGCTAGAAGGGAACAATGAAATAACAAGGAATCGATTTCCTATTCCTGTTACTAATGGAGTCTATGGGAAATATGCTCCTTTTATATTGGGGAAGCCTGGTATTATAATTCAAGCTGGATCAAGCAAGAGTATCGAATTTGTTAATAAATATCCAACCACCCCGGCTTATCGAGTCCATAGGGTGCGGACACTAGGACCATATCAAGAAGATATAAGATTCTTAATTGCTAATCACAATGTAAAAGCATCAATTGGAAGGATTTATGATCCAAAAGGCGGATCATTCAGAAATCCAATTCTCCAAGATATAGATGATGAAGGGAATATCTATTCCTATATAAATATACGATATCTTGCATCGGGGCCGGTGGTTTTAGAATATGATAATTTCCAACAATTGGCGGTTGATGCAGCTGGGAATCTAGTGGAATTATGGAATGAATATTACGCTTCTTGGGGTGAAGAAGATGGAGGGTTCTCCCAAGATTTCTTATCAGGCGCTCTCACAAAAGGCGGCGATATTTGCTTATACGTTCTGGACAAGCTCAAACTCGAATATGATTATGATGCCTGGGTTGGTCTTCTCCCTATTCTGAATCGCTATGAATTCTCAGGATTTATGGATGATTATGAGGTTACAGCTTGGGACTGGCTGAGAGAAAATATAATCTCTTATCTTCCAATCGAGGTAGTCAATTCGGCCGGTGGGATCACGCCTAATTTAAACCTGTATTTTTATAGCCAGACTCCTGAAACCCAATACACAATTACAGAAAACGGACAATTTGAAATTATTACAGGGATCCAACCACTAGATCAGCCAATCGTAAATCATCTAACAATTAAATTTTGTTATTCTTTGGCCTATGATTCTTATCAGTCCTCTATTATAGTAGATCCTAGAATCACAGAAGAACAAGCGTTAATTGTCAATGATCCAGTGGCTAGGCTATCGTTCCAGCGGTTTGGACTTCGGGAAGAAGTTTTGGAGCTGCCTTTTGTTTGGGATCTCAAAACAGCTTTTAGGATTGCAAGAGATAAAATAAGAGTAAGGGGATTAGGGGCCAAGGCTATTGAGGTTTCCGCTACTCCAAGATATTCTTATCTAGGGATTGGGGATATTATTGCCTTGTCTAGTGATATCGGTTTGGAGAATCATAAGTGCCAAATCATTGGAAAAAGCTGGGATGATAACAGATGGAGATTCGTTCTCCACATTGAAGAAAATCCAATAATAAACCCTAGGGGCTTATAGTTTCCGTTTGGTAATTACCGAATAGAACAAACAGTGATAGAATAGGGATATGTTAATATTCTTAGATAGACAACACGCCGGAAAACCCAAGAGGGTTTCAGATAGAGGTGCGGGCCAAGATTTAAATGGCGATGGCGTAATCTCTTGGGCCGAAAAAGAAGCAATTTGGACAGGAAAATTGTCTATTGAGCTTGAAATTTTACTTTTAGAGCTGGGTTATAATGTGATCCCTATATCGGATGGATCATACGCGGAACGCCACAAAAGAGTAAATAATTACGCGATAGGCTCTTTGGATAGTATCTATCTAGCTTTACACTTGAACGCCGGCGGTGGTGATTATGGTAGTTTCTTCTATCATCATAGTTCAGTAAATGGAAAACAACTAGCGGAAGAAATTTCTTTAGAGCTGCAGAAGAACATTCAATTGTTGAAAAGAGTAAAGCCGATTTCTTGTCAGGGTACTGACTGGACAAAAAACGCCTATTATACGATTAAAGGGGTCGGAAGACCCGTGGCAATTTGCTGTGAACCGATATTTATGGACACACATCAAGAGCTTTTAACCGATAATGGGATGAAACAAATAGCTCTGGGGATATCTCAGGGCGTAAAAAATTGGATAATGCGATGAATGACCAGGTATGGATTCAACTTCTTACGGGACCCGTTGGCGCGCTGGTCTTATCTCTTATGGCGTTGTTTATTGTGGGGAGATGGATTGGACAGCATCTTCCAACTTGGGTAAATAGACACTTGGATCAATTTGATAAAGTTATCCAGGAACATTCCTTCGACCGCGAAATATACAAGAAATCTATATTTGATGTAACGATTGAAATCAAAGATGTGGGAAAAGAAGTGAAGTCCATAAAAGAAGATGTGATCGAAATCAAATCTAAATTATAGCCTGGACCTTCTTCTTAATTGATTCAGCTCCGAATAGAGAAAAAGGAACTTGTTTAAAAAGGGTGTGTCCTCCTTCTTGATTCTTTACAGGGAAATGATTCAAGTTCTCCAAATTGACTTCCACGGCTTCCCAAAGAAGCTTTGAATCAATCCAAGCCACATAGATCCACCGGTCCCAGATAAATCCCTCTATGGTTAAATTACTCATAGGGGAACCATCCTTTAATCCCTTCAATCTGGAAGAAACTTCCAAAGGTTGTTTGGGGTCCTGATTCTTCTTCCATCTAGCGGAAAAATGTGGCTTGGGGTGACAGTTCCACACACGAGCTGCTATAGAAAGAGTTTCTTGGCCGTGGGTATAATAGAAATCTATTCCATATTTCATATCGACTAGCGTTCTATTGGTACTCTGCCAAACTCCGGGGAATTCTTCTTTCAAGCTTGGGATTATATATTTTTGAAAGTTTTTTTCACCGCGTGATATTCTTTTTTCTTTGTGCATTATATTCCCGTTTTTAGGGTATTATAGCACGAGTTTTGTAATGAATCGGTTTATTTATATTAAAAACTTTGTAATTTTATTTGCGTATATATATATCCTATGATACGTATATATATATACAATCAACAATCAACAAAGAGAGAAGTAAAATGACTAACTTAATGAAAAACGCAAAATCAGAATTTACAAGCTCATTAAATCCCTATCACGCTTGGTTTTGTGATGCAATCGTATCGGAGAAGCTTGGGAGGGATCAAGCTTATTTAGTAGCGTATACATTCATGCGATTATCGAGCATGAATCAATTCTGGACAAAAGGAAATTTGAATTCATGGAAAGATAAAGCAGGCTTAATCAACCCTAACGAAGGTAAAATAATGGGCGTTGTTCAAAGTGATGATCGCATAATGATTATCACTGAAATGATGATGAACGATTTAGCGGCTAAAGATAAGCGAAATAAAAAATCAAGAGCAAAAAATAGAAGATCATCATCTTCTATGAGATCCGCATGGTATTTTTCCAGATAGATTTAACCTATTCAAGCCCTTCCCCTTCATTGGGGTTTAGGCAGTACACACACTCAAGGAGATAAAATGGGTAACAACATGAACGTATACATTATTATTGAAGTGCTAACATCGCATAAAATAAAATATATAAAAAACGACCTATCGTATGAGCCATTAGTTTTTTCAGCAAAAACTCTTTCTGAAGCTGAGAAAATAAGGAATTTTTTATCTGATAATGGAATCAGGTCTATAATCAAGGAACAAAGAAACCTAAAAAAAGAGTGGTTAAAATGAATTACGATAATAAAGAAATAATTGTAAGTGTTTCGGGCGGTAAAGACTCAACTGCTATGTGTTTGAATCTACTAGAAAAAGGCTATTTAAAATCTGATTTTAGGCGTGTTTTTGCGGATACAGGTTGGGAAGATAAAAGCACCTATGATTATCTTGATGAATTAGAAAAAACAATTGGCAAGATTGAAAGAATAAAAAAAGACATGCCAATAAAAGAGGAATATAGGGAATACATAGAGGAATTTGAAAAAAGATTAGGATGGGAATCCCCTTTTATTCGGAGGATTATTAATACTCAATTTTTTCCAAAAGGCTTTGCAAAATGGTGCACAGTAGAGTTAAAAATTCAGCCATTCAAGGAATTTTTTGAAAATCTTGGTGGCGACTATGTTAATTTGGTTGGAATTAGAAAAGAAGAATCTAAAAGAAGATCAGGCATGGAAGAGTGGGAATGGGGTAAGTTTTTTGATTGCTGGACTCACCGCCCCTTAATTAACTGGACTATAAAAAATGTCATAGATATACATCATAGATTTAATTTAGCGCCAAATAGTCTTTATCTTAATGGATCTAATAGAGTCGGGTGCTATCCCTGTATTTTTGTATCAAAGAAAGAAATAAAAGCTATATCTGAAGATAGAATTCTATTGATACGGGATCTTGAAAAATTGTGCACAAAATTATGGAATGATAGAACAGGGAATAACGATACTAGAACATTTTTTAAGCCAAGAAATGGATCTATAATGACCGTTACAGATGTCTATGAGTGGAGTAAAACGACTAGAGGTGGCAAGCAATTTGAACTATTTAGCTCCGAGGAAAGATCATGCGTAAAATGGGGCATGTGTGGAACGTAGCGCGCCCGTTTCTATTCAAGCCGCGGCCCCTTTATTGGGGCTTTGTGGGTACACACACAATCAACAAAGAGAGAACAAAATGAAAACCAAAGAAACTGAGGATCAAATCTTCTTCCTCTTATTTGCTATATCTCCGATTATTGGAGTTTTATTACTGAAACCATATCTAAAAGCTTGTTTGGATATATTTTCGCTCTTATTTTAATGATAAACAAAGGAAAGACAATGATAAAAACGTTTAAATTACTAGCAATTAGATCGCTAAGAAGATCACTCAAAAAGCACGGAAAAGCGAAAACTAGAGAGATAGTGAAAATCTGGAAACCAGAAAACCCAGACTTTCTTGATGCTTGGGAAGAAGCTCTTAAAGAGGTGCTGAAATGATTTATTCTATCAAGAATTTAGGATATGAAATTGGCACAATTCAAACCGTGGAAACCTATGGGAATATTACATATCGGGCTATTTTATCATTTTCTTCCAAAAAGGGAGATATCGTATCGAAATATTTTGGTAAATTAGAGGATGCTAGAAATTGGATTAATCTTAAATACAACCTGGTAAAAAACACCAAGGAAGATCCGATTAATTTCGCTTCACTTCTAAAAAGGGATCTTAGAGAAAGTGGATTATCTCAAAGAGAGATATCCGAGTTTATCAAGTGCCACCCTAGAAGCATCACAGCTTGGCTAGCTGGAACACAATATCCAGCGGCTCATTTTCTATGGCGAATTTGTAAAATGCTAGGGGAACAAGAAGCTCCAAAAAAACTAATGCAATATATGAATCTTATTGAAGGTGAAAGATAATGTGGAAACTTGAACACCAAGGGATCCTTTTAGGCCAGCCAAGAAGTTTGGGCCGGCCAAGAGGAACCAGAACAGGGCGAGTGTATACAGCTCCAAAGGATCGCAATTATCAGAATCTTCATTTAGCAGCATTAGGGGAAAGTCCTTTCAAGTTAGATGGTCCAATACGGATTCAAATTGTCTTTGTTGGAAAACGCCCAAAGAGATTGGAGGGAAAGAAACATTCTGATTCTAGAATCTGGAAAACTACCAAGCCAGATATTGACAATATGATCAAAATGGTCCTAGATATTTTTACAAAATGGGGAATCTGGAACGATGATTCCCAAGTGGTTTCCATCCAAGCTGAGGATTATTATTCTGGAAAGCACGAGGAACCCCACACAGTTTTCCAATTATATACGCCGGAGGAATGACATGAATATTAGCCTTTTCCCTAACATTAAAGACAATAAACCAATAAAATACACAGGAAATCTACAAACAATATCTAAAGGATTATTACATCCTTGTCTTCCGTATGAAGTCGCAGCTAAGAAGGAAATTCCTTTGTGGAGTCCTACCGTTTTTGAGGGGACACGTTCTTCCGCTAATGCTAGGGAAATAGGATTCTTGGTCTATGATATTGATGATGGATTGACACCCTTTTCCACTTGGCGGTTGTTCTCTCGGTGGGTTGTTCTGGCTCATACTTCATTCAGCCACAAACCACATTTTCACAAATACAGAATCATTCTTCCTTTGGCCAAACCGGTTCCAGCTGCTGAATGGGACCGGGCGGCCAAATGGGCTGTTAATTTCTGGGCTGATATTGTTGGAAGGGGAGAACCAGACATGAAAGCATTGAAGGACCGGGCTAGGATTTATTTCAGATATGCCTTTCCATTGGATGAAGAACACCCAAAAGAATCTCCACAGCATCCCAAGAACTATTTTTCCACCGCTTCTTCTTTGTCTGGGGATCTCTTGACTCTTGATTGGGAATCAATCCCCAAGGAAGCACCCAAGGCCCAAAGAACGGAAATTCCATCCAAGGTAAAATTTACACATAAGTCACCAGTGACCATTGAATCATTACAGCTTGATCCAAGGTTCCGGACTTCGATAGCAGAAAGAGCCGGGGGGAAAATTGTTGGAAATACAGCCAGATATATCCAGTGTCCACAATGCCAGGATACTTCTGTCTTCTTTTCCATCGATCTAGGGATGCCCAACGTGATGAAATATCCACAATGCAATCATAAAAACTCATGTCAGTGGTGGGGGACGTTAAAAGATTTATTATAGAAAAACCTATTTATTACATCAAAAAATGGAGAAAAACAAATGAATTACATTAAACAAATACTTAGAAACTATTGTATTTCTAATATCGAATATTCAAATATAGCCGGGATAGATTCTTCCCATATTCACAGATTATTTAAGCAAAAACACAATCCAATTCATAGAACGATCAGAACCTTGGCCCAAGCCTTATCCAGAATAGATGGAACAGAATGGACCATTCACGCCAAGCACATCCAAGAAGAAACTGAATTGAAGAAGGGGGAAAGATGAATCCGACTATGAAGATCATTGGCAGCTCCAATCATACAAAAGAAGAAAGACAGAAGAATGATTACTATGCTACCGATCCCCAAGCCTGTAAAGATTTTCTTTGGGCTTTCCAGGATAGAGATCAAGAAGAACTAGATCGGATGATATGGGAGCCAGCATGCGGAGAAGGAAACTTGGCCAGACTGTTAATGAAACGTGGCCACCTTGTTCTCGCAACTGATAAAATAGATCGTGGCTTTGGTAATGTACATGACTTCTTGGAGAATAAGGACCGCTTGAAGTGGCGCGGTGATATTATTACCAATCCACCCTATAAAGGAAATATGGATATCGAATTTGTTAAGCGTTCCTTGGATGTAGTTTCCCCAGGGAAATTTGTGATAATGCTTTTCAAGGTTCAGTTTCTAGCATCCAAGAAAAGATATTTTTTGTTTCAGAATCTTCCACCCAAATATATTTACATTCATTCATCCAGGATAAAAATTTGGAAAAACAATCAAGATGATGGTGGCTCTAATGCTTTGGATTATGCTTGGTATGTCTGGAAGAAAGGATATCAAGGCGATACTGTAACGCGATGGATTCCAGCGGAAAGTTATAGGGGTTCTTAGATGATTGAAAAATTAGAAATTATTGAAAAGATATTAGCAAATATCATGTGTGATATTGAGGATGAAGATATTTATTTGGATCTTTCTAAGGTATTACAAATTATTGATGGAATATTGGGAGAAACAAATGACCAATGAAGAAAAAATTGAACTTATGGCACAGCTGGGAAGCGAACTTGGCCACGTTGTAACATTAAGAGAAGATTCCAAACCTATTGGAGCCGATAGACAGGTCTGGGAAATGCTAGACAAGCCAAGAGCTATTTACAAGGAAGATCAAAGAACGCTAAAAAACACAGTAAGACCACGCCCAAACAGAAAGAACCTGGCCATCATCTTTGAGCTGGATCCGGATTACTCTAATGTTCAATATCACGATCACGCCACCACCCTTTTGAAAGATAAAGTGATCATTGATAAAGCCGGATGGGAAGATATCGCCTTGGACCTGGAAGATAGATATCGGCTTGAAGTTAATGATACAATGCTTAGAAGTTCTTTGTTCCGCGTGGGATTCCAGAATCAAATTCACCCTATCAAAGATTATTTAGAATCTCTTGAATGGGATGGTGTGGCCCGCCTCCAAAGATATGCTACTGATATCCTAAAAGCTGAAACCAATTCAGTAACCGAAGAACTTATACAGGCTATGTCTTTAAAGTCTTTTATTGGTCCGGTGGCGCGCATCTATGATCCAGGCTGCGAAATGCACAGCATGCCTATTTATATTGGAGATAAGGGCGTGGGGAAATCTATGTGTATCAAGCTTGTTTCTCCAAGAGTGGAATGGTTTGATCGAACCAGTTTAAAGATAGGCGATAAGTCAGCTTTAGAACACATTCACCAGACTGGGGTATGGCTCCAAGAAATTGCGGAGCTTGCAGACTTCCAAGGGAAGCACGCGAACAAGATCAAGTCCTTCCTCACTACTGAAAAGGATCGCTATCGGATTGTGTATGATAGGGATATTGTCTATAAGGATCGCCGGATATGCTTCTTTGGGACTACAAACGATTATCAAATCTTGGATGATGGATGGGAGCGTAGATTCTGGATCTTCAAGATTACTTCCAAGGTGAATTTGAATTGGATTGTGAAGCATCGAGATCAGTTATGGGCCGAAGCTGTATCCGCTTATAAATCAGGGAAAGAATGGCATTTATTACCACATGAGGAGGAAATGCTAAGGAGATACCAAGAAAGCTATTTGGTGGATGATCCTTGGGCTTGTGGTGTTGCTGAGTGCATAGATCGCAAGATAGAATTAGGTTCAGTGGGTGCTTCCACTAATGATATTATGGAGTGGATTGATCTCCCAGTATCCCAACGCCACACGGGTAATTCCAGAAGAATATCACAAATATGTCGTGATGGAGGATTCCAGCTCAAACGAACCGGAACCGGAAGATTTTGGACCCGAATTACCTAATGACAGATAGTGACAGATCATGACAGATAGCCCAGGTTATCTGTCATTGTTATAGCCCCCAACCTTGGGGGCTTTTCGCGTTTTTATGACAGATGACAGATAAAATTTGATTCTCTATATATATAATTATATAAATAATTATTTTTAATTATATTTTTATTTTAGTATATATATATATATATTCTTCTATAACAACGATAGACAGGGGTCAAAGTGCTATGACAGATAGCCTGTTTTATCTGTCATTATCTGTCATGAGGGTTCTACAACAACGGAAAACACGAGCCCAAAAATGACAGATGATCTGTCATTATCTGTCATAAAACCAAGAAATGACCACGTTTATCAAAAATAATAGGCTATTCTTTCCTCAAAGGAGCTGCTGATGCCATTAATATTCTTAGATACTGAAACAACCGGCTTGGATCCTAGTCAGGGCCACGAAATAATCGAGATAGCTATAATAACAAGATACTCAAACGGGAATGAAGAAGTCTTCCACACTAAGATCAAGCCCCAAAGAATCAACCAAGCACATCCCAAAGCATTAGAAGTTAATGGATACAATGAGAAAGACTGGCTCGAAGCGCTTCCGATGGAAGAAGCGATCAAGAAGATAGCTTCCAGATTACAATATGGAATGATTGTGGGCTATAATCCTTATTTTGATTGGCGATTTATTCAAGCTGCTATGAAGGAATATGGGATAGCTCCCAGCTGGCGAATCCGCTGCCTTGATTGTATGGTCCTAGTATATGAACATCTAAGACCAAGTGGTCTTAAGTATCTATCTTTGGATTCGGTTAGGGATTTCCTTGGATGGGATAAAGAAGGATCTCATTCCGCGCTAAAAGATACAAGAGATTGCCAAAGACTTTGGGATCTGTTATTGGAGCATTAAGGTATTTGTTTTCTCCATATACCCTGTTGATGGTGGTAAAGGCCAGGATTTATTCTTGGCCTTTCTTTCCCCAGGTTATTCTCTTGTTGATATAATATTATATTACGATATACTATTATCAGGGAAAAGGTTAGCCTTTAGGGGAATTTCGGTTCCCTTTTTTCTTTTTATGTGGAAACTATGGCACGAACACCGATTGAAGATCACGCTATCTCTAGGAAAATAGTCCGGCTCATGAGAGAAGGATATCCACAAAGACAGGCCACGGCCATCGCTTTCCGTATGTTCAAAGAGGGAGAACTATCCATCCCTAGGACACAAGATCAGGCAAAAAAAGACCGCGAAAAACGAAGGAGAAATTACTTTCGGGATCGCAGGAAAAGAACCGATCAAGAACCGATCAAGAAATAAAATCTTATCCTTGGCTCTAAGAGAGATAAACCGGGGGAATGTTCTTAAATAAAGTAAGTTAGGGAATGAAGTGGGATGTGGGTCCCACTTCTATCTAATAATATTAAATTTTGAATGGAATAAGAATGATTGAATTACATAATGCTGATTGCCTTGATGCTATGCGATTGATGGATGATGATAGCTTTGAGCTGGCTATTGTGGATCCGCCTTATGGGATAGGGGCAGGATCTGAAAAATTTGTAAATGGAACTAGAAAAAAAACTCCATCGTATTTTAGAAAAAATGACTGGGATATAAAACCAACAAAAGAATACTTTCAAGAATTGCAAAGAGTATCAAAAAATCAAATCATTTGGGGAGGGAATTATTTTATTGATTATTTGCAATCTACTCGTTGTATGATTTTTTGGGATAAAACAATTCATGGCAATTCGTATGCAGATGGGGAATTGGCATGGACTAGTTTTAATTCAAACGCTAGATATTTTAGGGCTAATATTGTACAAATTACAATTGATGGAAGAATCCACCCAACACAAAAGCCCGTTGCTCTATACACTTGGCTACTAGAAAAATATGCAAAGAAGGGAGATCGAATACTTGACACGCATCTAGGATCGGGATCGATAGCTATCGCCTGTCACAATCTAGGCTATGACTTGACAGGGTATGAATTAGATAAGGATTACTATCAAGCAGCTTGCAAGCGATTAGAGAATCACCAGAAACAATTGAGGATGTTCTAATGATTGAATTACATAATGCTGATTGTCTTGATGCTATGAGATTGATGGAGGATGATAGCTTTGAGCTGGCTATTGTGGATCCTCCTTATGGTATAGGGATGGGATCAGCTATGAGTAGCAAAAGAGAGGGAGATTATCGAAGTAAATTTGATCAAAAGAATTGGGATAATGAGATCCCTACAAAAGAATACTTCGATCAATTAAAACGAGTATCAAAAAACCAAATCATTTGGGGGGGTAATTACATGACCGATCACCTAGCCCCAACAAAGTCATGGATTGTTTGGGATAAAAATAACGGCGCTTCATTGTTTGGAGATGGTGAATTGGCTTGGACTTCATACGATAAGCCATTACAGATTAAGCGGATTCATTGGGTAGGATCGGCGAGTATATGGGAGGATACAGGGGGCAAGATACACCCGACACAAAAGCCCGTTGCTCTCTACACTTGGCTCTTAGAACGCTATGCAAAACCAAACGACCGAATACTTGACACGCATCTAGGCTCGGGATCGATAGCGATAGCAGCACACAATCTAGGCTATGATCTAACAGGCTATGAATTAGATAAGGACT
>TARA_R110000782_G_scaffold45706_10_pt1 | contig 28993 bp, 29 predicted proteins | sample TARA_R110000782 | Tara Oceans TARA_R110000782 (sample SAMEA4397859) | marine metagenome | biome: Polar Biome; feature: [SRF] surface water layer (ENVO:00010504); material: water (ENVO:00002006), including particulate matter (ENVO:01000060) such as... | depth 5 m | reverse complement strand
GGGGGTCTTTGGGCGTTTCGGTCGGCGCGTATCATGCGGGGCTGCGATCCGGCCGATGGAATGCCGGAGCCGCCCGCCGGGTTTGGGGCCATGTCCCAGACGCCCCGCCGGGGGCATGACGAGCACTGACCAGCCCGCGGGGGGACCCGCGCGGCGAAGACCAGGGATGGACGCATGGCCTCAGCCTCGGTGAGCTACCAGCGCACGCGTGAGATGACGATCGACGAGCTGTTGCTCGAGAACCGGATCGTCTTCCTGATCGGCGAGATCAACCACGCGAGCGCCGCCCGCGTGATGATGCAGATGCTGTATCTGGAGAATCAGCGCCGCAACCAGGAGATCAGCCTGTACATCAACAGCCCCGGCGGGGCGGTGGACGACACGCTGGCGCTCTACGACACGATGCGGTTCATGAGCTCGCCGGTGGCGACGTTCTGCATCGGGCGTGCGTACTCCGGCGGCGCCCTGCTGCTGACGGCGGGCACGAAGGGGCGGCGGTTCATCCTGCCCCACGCCAAGGTGATGATCCACCAGCCCTACGGCGGCGTGACCGGCCAGGCGGAGGACATCCGCCTGCAGGCCGAGCAGATCATCAAGAGCAAGCAGATCCTGACCGGGATCATCGCCAAGCACACGGGCCAGGACATCGAGCAGGTCCGGGCCGATTCGGAACGCGACAAGTACTTCAGCGCCGAGGAGGCGAAGGCGTACGGTCTGGTGGACGAGGTCCTGACCGAGCCGCCGAAGGACCTGTCGATCGTGCCGGGCAGCCCCACGGCGTGAGCCGGGGCGCGACGGAGCGAACGGACCGGATCGGGTTGATCGAACGAAAACCGACAGCAAAGGGCACGGAAGACCGATGACCACCCCCACTATGAACACGCTCGTCCCGATGGTTGTGGAGCAGTCCGCCCGCGGGGAACGCGCGTACGACATTTTCAGCCGGTTGCTCAAGGACCGGATCGTGTTCGTGACCGGGCCGGTCATGGACGAGATGGCCAATCTGGTCGTGGCGCAGCTGCTGTTCCTGGCCAACGAGGACGCCAGCGCCGACATCCACATGTACGTCAACTCGCCCGGCGGGTCGGTGACGGCCGGGCTGGGCATCGTGGACACGATGAAGTTCATCCGCCCCCAGGTGTGCACCTACATCATCGGGCAGGCGGCCAGCATGGGCAGCGTGATCGCGGCCTCGGGCGAGAAGGGCAAGCGGTACGCGCTGCACAACGCCCGGAACCTGATGCACCAGCCGCTGCTCTCGGGCGTGATGGAGGGTCAGGCGACCGACATCGAGATCGAGGCCAAGGAGATGCTCCGGCTGCGCGACCGGCTCTACGACATCTATTCCGAGGCGACCGGGCAGGACCGCGAGAAGATCCACAAGGACTGCGACCGGAACCTGTGGCTGGACGACAAGGAGATGGTCAGCTACGGGCTGATCGACAAGGTGCTCAAATCGATGCCGAAGACGGGCGAGGACGCCTGAGGCGCTTGACCCACGGATGTATTGACCCGGGCAGGCTGCCCGGGTTTTTTGTTTTGAACGCGGAGGTCGCGGAGATCACGCAGAGGACGCGGAGGGAAGAGAAGAGTCTTTAACGCGAAGATCGCGAAGGACGCGAAGCGTCTCCTGGGAGTCTACTGATTTCACTCCTCGGATCATGCCTTTGGTTTAATCTGGCAGGGACTGAGAATGTCCGTGGGATACCTTCGCGTCCTTCGCGTTAAGAAACTCCTGCTCCGCGTCCTCTGCGTGATCTCCTCGACCTCTGCGTTGAGATTCACCGTGCCAGATACAGGTACGCGATGTACGCGACGTAGGCCGCGAGCATGAACACGCCCTCGGGGCGGGAGAGCCTCGAGCCGGTCCGCATGAAGAACGCGGCCAGCACCGCGGCGCCGAGCATCAGCGGGGCGTCCAAGCGGAACACCTGCGGGGCGATGGCCTGCGGCCTGACGGCCGCGGTGATCCCCAGGATCCCCAGCAGGTTGAAGATGTTCGATCCGAGGATGTTGCCCACCGCGATGTCGGACTGCTTGCGGACGGCGGCGATCACGCTGGTGAACAGCTCGGGGGCCGAGGTGCCCAGGGCCACGATGGTCAGACCGATGACCAGTTCGGAGATGCCGAACGAGCGGGCGATGTCGGAGGCCGACCGGACCAGCAGCCATGAACCGCCCACGAGCAGGACGAGCCCGGCCGCGATCGAGAGCACGCTGACCAGCGTGCTGGCCGGCTTGTCGGGGTTGAGTCCGACTTCGCGTTCGATCTCGGTGGCCAGCTCGGCCTGACGCCGGGATTCCTCTCTTCGTCCGGCCAGATAGCCCCGCCAGAGATACACACCGAGCAACGCGACCATTGCCACGCCCTGCGCCCGCGTCACGGTGCCCCCGGTGAGCAGCGCAACGAACGGCAGCAGCGAGACGGCGATCACCACCAGCAGTTCGGACCGGACCAGGCGCAGCTCGACCGCGATCGGACGGATCAACGCCGTCGCGCCCAGGATCAAGAGCACGTTGCAGATGTTCGACCCGACCACGTTGCCGACCGCGATGTCGCCGGATCCGTTCAGGGCGGCCATCAGGGAGGTGGACAGCTCGGGCGTGGAGGTGCCGAAGCCGACGATCGTCAGGCCGATGAAGAACGCCGAGACCCCGAACCCCCTGGCCACCGCGACCGCGCCGCGGACGAGCAGTTCGGCACCGGCGGTCAGGACAAGCAGCGACACGGCGAGCAGGACGATGCTGATGAGCACGGTGAATCCCTTGATCGGGCGGTCGGGGCAATGAAACCGCCCGTTCCGCGGGGTGTTCGGCCGGTGGATCCTACGGGAATCCGGCCGATTGTCGAGCCGGGCGGGGTGCGGCGCCCGGGGCGCGGTCGCACGTCGGGATCCGGGCGACGCCCGGGCGTGTCCGCGGCGCGGTACGATGGCCGCGCACACACAGGGAGACATGACATGATGACCGATCTCGTTTCGCTCTGGCTGCCCGTCCTGGTCGCGACGGTGGGCGTGTTCTTTGCCAGCTTCGTGCTGTGGGCGGCCACGCCGTGGCACAAGCCGGACATGCGGGCCGTGCCGGACCTAGAGAAGACCGACGCCGCGCTCAACGGGCTGGCGCTCGCGCCGGGGCACTACTTCATCCCCTGCACACACGACCCCAAGGAGATGAAATCCGCCGCGTTCATCGAGCGGTACAAGCGTGGGCCGTGGGCCACCCTGAACGTCATGCCCGCCCAGCCCAACATGGGCAAGAACCTCGGTCTGAGTTTCTTTGTGACGCTGGTGATCTCGTGCGGCGTGGGGTATCTGGCCGCGTCGGTGCTCGCGCCGGGAACGGACGGTCTGAAGGTGTTCCAGGTGGCGACCACCGCGGCCGTGCTGGCGTACACCTTCGGTGGGATCACGAATGGGATCTGGTTCGCCAAGCCCGCGGGCTGGGTGGTGCGGGACATCATCGACGCGGCGATCTACGCGGTGATCACCGGGGCGGCGTTCGCGCTGCTGTGGCCGAACGCGGCGGTCCCGGCGGGCATCGTCCCGGGGACCTGACCGGCTCGGGCGCCATCAGCGCACAGGCCGGGGCGTGAGCCAATGATCCCGGCATGGAACGGCCCGGGCTGGTGATCTTCGATTGCGACGGCGTGCTGGTGGACACCGAACCGGTGGTCCAGCGGGTGCTGTCGGACTGGGTCAGCCACCACGGGTGGGAGATGACGCCCGAGGAGAGCGCCGTCACGCTCAAGGGCTCGCACATCTCGCTGATCCAGACCGAGGCGGAACGACGCCTAGGGCGGGCCCTGCCGGGCTTCATCGAGGGCTACCGGGCGCGGATGTTCGCCGCGTTCGAGGCGGGGATCGACGAGATCCCGGGGGCGGGCTCCGTCCTGGCCGTGCTGGATGACGCGGGGGTGCCGTACTGCGTGGGCAGCAACGGGCCCCACGTGAAAATGGACGCCTCGCTGCGGTCGGCCGGGCTGCTGGACCGGTTCGGGGGGATCCGCGGCGGGCGGATCTTCTCGGCCGACGACGTCGGCGAGCCGAAGCCGTCGCCGAGACTCTTCCTGCACGCGGCGGAGCGGATGGGCTTCGACCCGGCGTCGTGCGTGGTCATCGACGACTCGCCGCAGGGCGTGCTTGCGGCGCTCGCGGCGGGCATGGGCATCATCGGCTACGAGGACATGACGCCGGCCGAGCGCCTCCGCGGAGCGGGGGCGGAGGTCGTGATGACCAGCCTGCTCGAGCTGCCCGCCCTGCTCGGGCTGCCGGTGCCCGACGCCGATCGGATCTGAACGCCTTCAGAAGATCAGCAGGCCCAGGGCCATCCACGCGCCCGCGGCCAGCATGACGATCGCGGTATAGCCGACGATGTCGCGCGCCTTGAGCCCGGTGATGGCCAGCAGCGGCAACGCCCAGAAGGGCTGGAGCATGTTGGTCAGCTGGTCACCGTAGGCGACGGCCATGACCATCTTCTGCGGGGGGACGCCCAGCGCGAGGCCGGCCTCGAGGGCGATCGGCCCCTGGATCGCCCACTGCCCGCCGCCGGAGGGCACGAACAGGTTGACCACGCCCGCGCTGAGGAACGTCATGAGGGGGAGCGAGGTCTCGTTCGCGTTCGACGCGAGCGCCCCGGAGAACAGGCCGATCAGGCCGGACGCGGCCAGCATCCCCATGATGCCCGCGTAGAGGGGGAACTGAAGGATCACGCCCGCGCAGCCCCGGGCCCCGCGTTCGGCGGCGCCGACGTACGAGCGGATCGAGCCGTGCGCCAGCAGGCCCAGCGCCAGCATGCTCATGTTGACCTCGTTCAGCCCCATCCCGAGCAGCGAGCCCTCCTGATGGAAGCGGACCATCGCCCAGAAGATCAGCCCGGACAGCAGCACCGGCACCAGCGGCGTGCGTTCGAGCCATTCGGGCACGCTGCGGATGGGCAGGGGCGGGTCCTCGAAGAGCTCCTCCTCGGCGGGCATGGCGGAGACGGGCTCGTCGCCGCGCGGGGTGAGCAGCGCGAGCAGCAGCGGTACGAGCACGAGCAGGCCGCCGGTGACGAAGAGGTTCATCGGGGACAGCAGCGTCTGCGAGAGATCCATGGTCCAGCCCTCGCCGAGGGTCTCGGCGAGCAGGCGGCCGGTGTCGGCGGGAAGGACCCGTGCCGCTTCGGTCGCGTTGACCATGGTCAGCGGCGCGCTGCCGGAGAAGCCGCCGTGCCAGACGAGCATGCCGGTGTACCCCGCCGCCGCCAGCAGCGGCGCGTGGACGCGCACGCCGCGGGACTCGAGCGCCCGGGCGACGTCGCGGGCGAGCAACGCGCCGACGATCAGGCCCAGGCCCCAGTTGATCAGGCCGAATCCCATGGCCACCAGGCCGACCAACGCCGCGGCGGTCGCCGGGCCCCTGGGCACGCGTGCGGCGTTGCCGATCAGCAGCCGGACCGGCCGGGACTCGGCCAGCGCGTGCCCGGTGACGAGGATCAGGCACATCTGCATGCCGAAGGCCAGGAACCGCCACAGCCCGCCCGGGCCGCGCCAGGCGTCGATGATGTGGGTGAGCTGCCCGGCCCCCGCGGGCGTGCCCGCGGCCGGCGCGAAGCTCCCCCACTTCCAGGCCAGGGCTCCGGTCAGCAGCGTGAGCAGCACCGCGAGCACGAACGGGTCCGGGGCGGTGCGGGCGAATGCGGCGGAGAGCGCTCGGCCGAGCCTGGCAATCATCGGGTCGGGCCCCTTCCTGGTGCGCGGCGCGTCGGGATCGGGGCCGGTCGGCCCAACGGCGGATCGGCCCGGTGGGGGCCGCACGGCGGCCAAATCGGGAACTCTCCCGGGCCGCGAGCGGCCGGATGTCGCTTACCCCCAGTCTACAGTCTTTCCGATTGAGCGTCCCCCCCGAACCCTCTTCGGCCCTTGAGACTCCCCCCGGGTGCGAGCGTGCGTCCGGGGAGGCGTTGTCGGTGGCCTGCCCGGGCCCTTCCGCCGAGGCGCTGCTCTCGCCGGCGGACGCCATGCGGCGCAGCCACGCCGACGCCGCGGCCCGCGCCCGCAAGGGCCTGGCGTTCGGGCTCGGGGCCTTCGGCTGGTGGGCGGTGGTGGTGCCGGTCTACTTCCGCGTGCTGAGCGGGAACGGGGCGATCCCCTACGAGATCCTGGCCCAGCGGGTGTTGTTCGGCCTGCCGGTCCTCTTCGCCCTGCTCGCCTGGCAGGGCCAGCTCCGCGCGTTCGCCCGCACGCTGACCAACTGGCACGCCCTGCGGATGCTGCTGCCCAGCACGGTGTTCATCGGGATCAACTGGTTTTTCTTCATCAAGTCGGTGGCCGACGACAACCTGAGCCACGCGAGCCTGGGTTACTACATCAACCCGCTGGTATCGGTGGCGCTGGGCTTCCTGTTCCTCGGCGAGCGACTGCGGACGGCCCAGTGGGGTGCGGTGTGCATCGCGTGCGTGGCGGTCGCCGTGCTGGCGTGGGCCGAGGGAACGCTGCCGTACATTTCCATCGTGCTGCCGGTCAGTTTCGGCCTGTACGGGCTGCTGCGCAAGCAGGCCTCGGTGGGCCCGACGATCGGGCTGAGCTTCGAGATGCTCATGCTCCTGCCGCTGTGCGTGGGGTTGACGGTGTGGCTGTCGCGGACCGGGCAGGGCGTGTTCCTGCAGGGGCCGGGCTGGGTGAGCGGGCTGATGGTGCTGGGCGGGCTGGTGACGATCGTGCCGCTGCTATGGTTCACCAGCGCGGCGCGGCTGCTGCCGCTGAGCACGGTGGGCCTGCTGCAGTACCTGGCACCGACGGGCCAGTTGCTGCTGGCGTTCCTGTTCTTCGGCGAGACCTTCGTGCCGGAGAAGTGGGTGGCGTTCGGTCTGATCTGGCTGGCGATCGCGGTGTTCACGACTGACGCGCTGCGTCACAACGCCCGCGAGCGGCGCGGCCGCCGGGCGATGCTGGCCGACGCGGGCGGCTGAACCGGCGGATCACCGACCCCGGACCATCAACGGTCGTGGATGTCGTACACCCGCAGGCTGGTGACGCGGTCCTTCCAGCGTTCCACGAACGCCACGTGGGCGGGGTGGGCCACGTACGCCGCGAGGTCTTCGGCGCTGTCGAAGCCGAGCACGATGCCGACGTCGTAGTCGCTCAGCACCGAGTCCCGTCCGGTGTCGATGTGGACGCCGGCCGAGTACGAGGCCACGGAGGGGATGGAGCGGAGGGTGGCGTCGCTGTCGGCCAGGGCCCGGGGGGTGTCCGCGGGGTCGGCCAGGCGGACGAAGACCACGTGGCTGATGGTGGCCACCGGGGCCGGGGCGGACGGGGCAGCCGCGCAGCCCCCGAGCAGGGTGGTCAGGGCGATGGCCAGGGCCGGGACGGTCGGGTTGCGGTTGGTCATGCGTGAAATCTACCGGAATCCGGTCAGCCGCGCACGCGGGTCGCGCGTTATATATCGGCATGAGCACCGCACACGAAACCATCGCGTCCGTTTCCCATCCCGCCCCGGAAGACCTGTCGGCCCGCGTGGCCCGGCTGGAGCGATCGAACAGCCGCTGGAAACTCGCGGCGGTCGCCCTGTTCGCGGGAGGCGTCGGGCTGGTCGCCGGCGGCCTGGCCCAGCCGGACGCGGTAGACGAGCCCGAGTTCGGCTACGCCTCGGTCGGCGAGACCATCTACCGCATCGACCAGAAGGGCGACATCGAGTACATCAACGTGAACACGGGCTTCCGCTCGGCGGAGGGGTACGTGTCGTGGGGCAAGGTGCGCTTGGACCGCAGCCGCACGCTCAAGGACAAGCCGTAAGCGGGGACCGGCACGGGGCGGTGCACGCCGCACGGCACACCGGTCAACGCGCCGGCGTGACCGGCCGCTGTCGCGGCTCGGCTGGGATGGGGCGGGGGTTGCACCGTTTCTGGGGTGGCGTGGGGCGCGGTGCACCAGTGCACCGGTCAACACGTCGCCGTGACCGGCCGCTTACGCGGCTCGTCTGGGATGGGATGGGGCGGGGGGCTACACCGTTTCCAGGGTGGCGTGGGGCAGCGGGAACCGCTCGCAGAGCGCTTTGATCTCTGCCTTGACCTTCGTTGATTCGGACGCGAGGTCGGACTCGCCTTTGAGGCCGGCGACCAGCACGCGGTCGATCCACGCGGCGATCTGGTCCATCTCGACCTCGCGGAAGCCGCGGGTGGTCGTGGCGGGCGTGCCCAGGCGGACGCCGCTGGTGACCATCGGCGGGCGGGGGTCGTCGGGGATGCCGTTCTTGTTGGTGATGATGCCGGCGCCCTCGAGCCACTTCTCCGCGTCCTTGCCGGTCAGGTCGGCGTGCTTGGTCGTCAGGTCGACGAGCATCAAGTGGTTGTCGGTGCCGCCGGAGGTGATGCGGTAGCCGTGCTTCTGCATCGCGCCGGCCAGAGCCCGGGCGTTCTTGACGACCTGCTGCTGATAGGCCTTGAACTCCGGCCGGAGCGCCTCGCCGAAGGCCACGGCCTTGGCGGTGATGATGTGCATCAGCGGCCCGCCCTGCACGCCGGGGAAGACGTTGCGGTTGATGAGCTTGTTGAGCTCCTCGTCGTTGGTCATGATCAGCCCGCCGCGCGGCCCGCGGAGGGACTTGTGCGTGGTCGTGGTCACGACGTGGGCGTGGGGGAAGGGCGAGGGGTGCACGCCCGCGGCCACCAGGCCGGCGATGTGGGCAATATCAGCCATCAGCACCGCGCCGACCTCGTCGGCGATCTGGCGGAAGCGGGCGAAGTCGATCACGCGGGGGTAGGCCGAGTAGCCGCAGAGGATGGCCTTCGGCTTGGTCTCCAGCGCGACGCGACGCACGGCGTCGTAATCGATCTGCTCGTGCTCGGGGTGGTTGGTGTCGTAGTGCAGGGGGTAGTGGACGGGCTTGTAGAAGATGCCCGAGAAGTTCAGGGCCATGCCGTGGGAAAGGTGGCCGCCGTCCTTGAGCACCAGCGACAGGAAGGTGTCGCCCGGCTGCATGATGGACATGAACACGGCGGTGTTGGCCTGCGCGCCCGAGTGGGGCTGCACGTTGGCGAACTTGCAGCCGAAGAGTTCCTTGGCCCGGTCGCGGGCGAGCTGCTCGACGGTGTCGTGGTGCTCGCACCCGCCGTAGTACCGCCGCCCGGGGTAGCCCTCGGCGTACTTGTTGGTCATGCAGGTGCCCGCGGCCAGCATGACGGCGGGGGAGGCGTGGTTCTCCGAGGCGATCAGCTCGATCGTGTGTTCCTGGCGTTCGGCCTCGGCCGCGACGATGGAGGCGACCTCCGGGTCGGTGCGGGCGATGTGGTCGAGGATCATCCGGTCGAGGGCGTCGTGGGGCATGGGGAATGGTAGGGTCCGGCCGCCCTGTCGGTCGGCCCGCCGGACGCCGGTCAGGGGCCCGGCGCGACCGCGGTCCAGACGGCCGAGAACAGGATCCCGAGCACGCACGAGAGCAGCAGCAGGCCCATGATGACGGAGACGATCCAGAGCACGAAGTAGGCCCAGCCCCGGTTCTCGGGGCGGGTGTCCATCGCGGCCATGACGGTCGTGGGCGTGCCGCACTCGGGGCAGGTGAGCAGCGTGGTCGGGGCGGCGTCGGGCGTGACGCCGGGCAGGCCGGCGAGGTCGTGGCGGCAGCGGGGGCAGTGCAGGCTGGGTTCCGGTCTGGGGGCGCGGGGGGGCACGGGGAAAGGTAGCCTCGGGCGGGCGCGATCGGCTCAGCGGCCGGCTCCGAGATACCACAGGATCTGCGAAACGGACATCTCGATGGTGACAAGCGCCGCGCCGCCGAAGATGGAGGCGACCGTGCCGAGGGTCATCAAGACCCACGAGCGAATCTTCCAGCCGATGCTCAGGGCGCAGATCCACCACACCATGGTCCAAAGGCAAACGAGCACAAAGACCACCAAGTAAGCGATCTCCGCCCAGTTTCCGGCCGTGCCGAGCGCCACCCAAAACAGCAGCCGGAGCAGGGAGAACCCTACGACGATGCTCGTGAGTTGGAAAAGCAAAGCACGCCACAGGTGGGTGCGACGCAGCATGGCCATCCGGCGCGTGACCGGGAGGGCGGACATGATCACGAACCAGGTCAGGCCCATACCGATCGGAAAGCGCCAAGCCGAGAGGAAAGCTGCACCGTTGTAGAAGTTGCTCCCCCACATCCAGTAGCCGGAACCCGAGACAAAGGCGAGCGGCCAGAGCAGGCCGGTGATAAGCCCCGCGCCGACCTCGATGGCCGACAGCGCCGCGATCATCGCGCCGAGATCTGCAAAGGTCAGCCACACACCCCGATCGATCGCCGCGATCAGCAACGAGACCGGCAACCAGCACAGCAGGTGCAGCACGACGAACAGCATCACCAGCCAGCCGGCGACGGCACGGGGGTCGGTGCGGGCGTGGACATCCACCCGGGCCCAGAACACCCAAGGGAGAGCCAATCGCGACAACGTGGGCAGCGTCCGCCGGGCACGCTGACGGATCGATCGCGTGTGCTCAACCAGCCACGGGAAATCCTGGCGGGCGGGGTCGTACAGATCGGACCATCGGAACCGGGTGCCGCACTCGGGGCAGCGGCCCTCGAGCGGGCAGGCTTCAGACCAGGTGGCCACTTCGCCGGACTGGTCGTAGCCGCAACGGGGGCACGTGGGTTCGGTCGTGATGGGCCCGTGCGTGGGCATGTGGCATGGATACCGGCGGGGCGGAGGCCGGGTGCGGAGAGGGGTGACCGTGGTCAATGCGCCGGGGAGACCGGCCGCTTATGCGGCTCGGCTGGGATTGGGCTCGGCTGGGACGGTCAGGCGGTGACCGGCACGACCAGCGCGGGGCACTCGCTGAGCCTTGGCTTGTTGGACAGGTCGATGGGCAGGTAGACGCCCTTGGCGTGGTCGGTATTGAGCACCAAGGCGTTGGGCTCGACCAGGGCGTAGCCGTGCTCGGCGTGCTCGTGGCCCAGGATGAACAGGTTGACCCCCCACCGCTCGGTCAGGTCCTCGAGCAGTTCGGCGTCGTAGCCGCGTCCCCAGACCATGAAGTAGGCCGACCCCACGCGGGGCTGGTAGTCGTCCTCGGTCAGGTCGCGGCTGAGGATGGTCGGGTCGAAGCGGGCCATGTTCGCCGCGGCCGGCAGCGAGTGCGCGCACAGGATGTCGCCCTGGGGGCACACGCACCGCAATGCCAGCGGCATGGACATCACGAAGTCCTTGATGGCGTCCTGCACCGCGTCGGCGTCGTCGCTGAAGACGTACTCGACGCCGGCGTTGAACGCGTCGACCACCCGCACGCCGTTCTTGACGATGCCCGCGCCGTACACCTGGGCCAGTTCGTGGTTGGCCAGCAGCGTGTGGACGTGTTCGGGGAAGCGGGCCTTGAGGGCGGCCACGCGGGTCAGGCCCCGGTAGGAGATGTCCATACCCCCCACCAGCGTGGGCGGGTGGATGATCTCGTGCAGGGTCAGGTGGGCGGGGTTGTCCGAGGGCGGCTCGTCGCCGGTGGTCAGCCCGGCGGCGGCGACGACGGTGGCGAAGTTGAGCGGGTTGTCGTGGATGTCGCCGGTGGCGATCAGACGGCCCGGCGCCTCGACGCGGTCGATCGAACCGCGGCGGCAGGCGGCGTCGCGGTTCGCGGACGCTCCGGCGCGGAGCGCTTCGATGACCGCCTCGGCGTTGGCCAGGTCCAGCGGGGGCACGGGCGGCTCAGTTCTTTTCGTCGGCGGCGGCGGGGGCGCCGGCGGCCGAGGCGGCACGCACGATGCCGAGGATCAGGTCCAGCTTGTCGGCCACGACGTGCATGTTGTCGGGCCGGTCCTCGGGGCGGACCTTGACGCAATCGAGGATCAGCGTCTCGAGACGCTCGGGCACCTCGGGGACGATCTGGCGGACGGGCACGGGCGGCTCGATCTTGCTCTCGTCGATCGAACTGGTCAGCGCATCATTCTTGAGGCCCATGGCCGTGGGGATGTTGCGCCCGGTCAGGACCCAGTACATCGTCGCGCCGAAGTTGTAGATGTCGGTGCGGGCGGTGATGGCGCCGCGCCGGACCTGTTCGGGCGCGATGTAGTCGGGCGTGCCCTGGATGCGTTCCTTGATCGTGCCGGTCTTGCAGGACTGGCCCAGGTCGATGACCTTGGCGGTGGGGTTGCCGTCGAAGTCGTGGCCCACGATGACGTTGTGGGGCTTCATGTCGGCGTGGATGTAGCCGGCGTCGTGCATCTGGGCCAGGCCGTGGGCGGTCTGGCGGAAGACGTCGATGACCTGATCGAGGCGCTCGGGCTTCTCCTCGTGGAGGGAGACGCCGTCGACGAACTCCATCACCAGCAGCAGCTCGCGGGTGTTGAGCAGCGAGCCCTTTTTGATGATCCGGGGTATTTTCCGGATCGAGCTGTGGTTGATGGCGCAGGCGATCTTGTGCTCGCTCTCGGCCTGATCGAGGAAGCGCTGCTCCTTGGCGTTGCGCTTCTGGACGTGCTTGAGGGCCCAGATCTGCTTGCTGCGGGTGTCCTGGACGAGATAGATCACCGAGGCGGCACCCCGACCGATCTCCGACATGACGCGCATGCCCTCGACGGTGTCGCCCTTTTTGTAGACCGGCTGGATGTCGGGTAGGTCGTCGGCCATGTCACCAAGACGGGGGGTTTATCCCTGCTGCAGAATCCGGGCGATCGCCCGACCAAGGCTCTTTCGGCCCGATCGGTCCCCGGTTGCAGCCGCACCCCGCGTCTGCTCCCAGTTGCTCGGCAAGTCGATGATATCCCCGGCGCGACGCTGCCGATCGTCACGCGAAGGCCCGAGAGCACACTGGGAGGGGCGCCCGATCGGGGTGGCAAGACTAGCGCATCGAGGCGAGCAGTTCCTCAAACGCCTGGCGCGGGAAGAACCGCCCCGGGCTGGAGGTCTGGGCGAGGTCCTGGTGGAGGACGACGCTCTCCGGCGGGATGCCCAGGTTGTCGGCGAGCGTCGAGACGAGCTGGGCGGCGCGGAGCAGCTGCTCCTTGCCGAACGGGCGGCGGTCGCCGTCGCCCACCAGGCAGACCTCGACGATGCCCTTGGACGACCCGGCGAGCCCAGCGAGTTGGGCGCCGTCGAGCTGGTCCATCCAGCGGTAGCCGACGTGGATCTGGCCCTCGGACATGCCCGCCCCGTTGCCGACCACGAAGTGGAAGCCCAGCCCGTCGTAGCCGACGGCACGGTGGCTTTCCTCGATGGCGGCGGGCGAGCCGACCGGCGAGCCGGAGTGGACGAGGACGATGGAGGTCCAGCGTCCGTCTTCGATGGGGTTGCGGGTCTGCAGGACCGCCTCAACGCCGCGGGTGCCGCTGACGGCCATCAGCGGCGACAGCGAGACGCCGCCGGTGCGGGCGGGCGAACCGGGGTCGAGCAGCGAGAGCAGGCCGACGCCGGCGGTCATCGCGCCGGCCAGAGCGCACCAGACCACCTTCGTGCGTGCACGCGAACTGGGCAGCGGCTTGGATCGGGCGGCGGGCATGGCGGGCGGTGCTCTCCCTTAGCGTATCTCAGGGATCGGGCGGAGCGGCGGGATTTCTTGCACATTCCTCGCGATCGCTCGACACCGGCCGGAGCGGATGCGCGGAATACGCGGTTTATCCCGCGCGGAGTCCGAACAAACCGGACAGGCCGCGCGTCGGACGCCCGGGCGGCGTGTTACTCGGACCGCTCGAGGAGCCGGCCGCGGAGGTTGGGCGTACGCCGCCCGAACTCGTCCTCGAGGTACGGCTCGGCGCGCTCGGCGCGGACGCGCTCGTAGCGGTCGTACGGCGAGCGGACGTCGTCCGGGCGCAGGTGCGTTTTCTGGCAGGCCGGAAGGATCACCGCCGCACAGGCCGCCGCGGCGAGCGCGACGCCCCGCGTCCGCGAGAGCATGGTCTGGAACCCGGATCGACGCACACGCACCTCCACGCCGGCACCCGGCCCGGCCCACACCCGGGAATCTGTCCGGGTACAAAAACAGTGTACCGCCCACAAGGGGCGGCACACTGTTCTGGAGAGAGGAGAGAGACAGAGAGAAATGAGAGTCAAACTCGCTAAACCGTTGTCCGGAGCGGGTCACTCCTGACCCCATTGATACGCAAACAGCGGCTGATCTGTTCGATTTTGATCAAATGTTCGGCGCAAATCGGGCAAACTCCGGCTGAAATCGGCGTCAGCGGGCACCCGAACCCGGGTGGAGACGGCCCCCAGAGTCCACCCGGGCCGATCCGAACCCGATCATTTTCCGAACCATTTCGTAAACAGCGATTGACACTGCGTTTGAGAGATTCAGCGATCGCTCCCCCGGACGAAGGGGGATCGAGATCTGGCGGTCCGGGTGGCGGTCGAGCAGGGCGGGCGGGAGGCCCACGCTCTCGCGCCCGAACACCAGATGGTCCCCCGGTCGGACCGGCGCCTCGTACAAGGAGCGACCGGCCCGGGCGCTGAAGAACCAGACGCCGCGCTCGGGCGGCAGAGCCTCCAGCGTGCGTTCCCAGGCGTCCAGATCGGCGTGCTCGGTCAGGTCCACGCGGGGCCAGTAGTCCAGGCCCGCCCGGCGGCAGGCCTTCTCGTCGATGTCGAAGCCCAGCGGATGGACCAGGTGCAGCGCGCACCCGGTGGCCACGCAGGTGCGGGCCACCGAGCCGGTGTTGTTGGGGATCTCCGGCTCGACCAGCACGATGCGGGCGGGCGGGGACCAGATGTCCGATGGTGTCGGGTTCACGCCGGATTGTTGCCGCGTCCGGGCGCGGGCCCCGGGCCGGGTGTCAGAGCCCGGGATCGACGCGGAGGATCTGGTCCACCGCGGCCCGGAAGGTTCGCTCGTGCGGGTTGCCCTGCCAGCGGACCACGCCGTCGGTCGAGAGCACGACGACGTGCGGGATGGCGCGGACCTGCAGCGACCGGTAGACCCGCTGGTTCTGGTCGAAGAGGTGGCCGTAGACGGTCTGCTTGTTGGCCAGGAACGAGCGGACCTTGCCCAGGTCGTCGCTCTGCCCGGCGACGCCGAGGATGGCGAGCTTGTCGGGGTTCTGGGTCTGCATCTGCTCGAGCGTGGGCACGATGGCGTGGCACGGGCCGCACCAGGTGGCCCAGAAGTCCAGCACGATCACCTTGCCGGCGAGGTTCTGCGGCGGCGTCAGCCAGGTCTCGCTGCCCAGCGGCGAGGGCAGCGGCTTGCCCTGCACGTCGGAGGCGTTGAGCGAGCCGGTGTTGAACGCCGGCCACGACGCGGCGGCGTAGTCCGCGGGGGTGGCGGGGCGGCGCTTCTCATCGGCTTCGGGCCTGGCGGACGGCCCCGACCCGGCGGTCCGGGCAGGGACGGCGGACTCGGCCGCGGCGTTGGCGACGGCCTCCTCGGCGGACTCTTTCAGCAGGGCGTACACCGCCACGGACAGGGACCGCGTCTCGATGTCAGCGTACCGCAGCTGCCCGGCGCGATCGACGATGTACAGGTCCGGCGCGTCGTCGGCGTGCATCGCCGTGCGGAAGGCGTCGCCGGGGTCCTTGGCGACCGGCACGCGGATGCGGTTCTCGCCCGCGAGCCGTTCGATCTCCTCGTATCCGGCCTCGGGGTGGACGGCGAACACGGTCAGGCCCTTCTCCGCGTCGGTGCGGGCCAGGCGTGCGAGCGTGTTGAGCGTGGTCATCGCGGCGGCGTTGGTCACGTCGATGAAGGCGAACGCGACGACGCGCTCCTGCCCGAACGATTCCGCCGTGATCGCGTCGCCTCCGACCCAGGCGTCCAGCGTCGCCAGGGTCTTCGCGTCGAACGGCCTGGACTCGAGTTCGGCGAACTTGGCGCGGTGTTCGGCGTCGCCTTCCCGTCCGATGTTCGGAGCGGCGGCGATCAAGAGACCCGCCCCGGTGACGAAGGCGGCGGTCAAGGCGAGTCGTGCGGGCGTGGGCATGGCGGGTCTCCGTGGATGGGGGTCCTCTCAGTATGACCGCGATCACCGCCCGATGGAACGCCCGCATCAAAAAAATCGGGCGCCCAGCGGGCGCCCGACGTCGATTTGAGCAGAGAACCGTGCCCCCATGGGGACCCGATCCGTCAGCCCCCGGCCTTGGCGGCCCGGAGCGCCTTGATCATCGGGTCGTTCTCGACGACCTGCGACACGGCCTTGCCGAACTCCTTCGCGTGCGGGTTGCCGATCCAGCGGATCACGCCGTCGGTGGAGAGCACCACGACCAGCGGGATCCCGCGGGACTCGAACGGAGCGAAGACGCGCTGCTCGTCGTCGTGCAGATAGATCCACTTGGGCTCGTTCTCGTCGAGGTAGGAGCGGACCTTGTCGACCCCTTCGCTCTGGCCGGAGATGGCCACGACCTTGACGTCGCCTTTCCCGTCCTTCTGCGCCTTGGCCAGCTTGGGGCCCGCGGCGATGCACGGGCCGCACCAGGTGGCCCAGAAGTCGAGCACGAGCACCTTGCCGTTGAGGTCCTGCTCCTCGGTCAGCCAAGTCTCCTGGCCGAGGGCCACGGGCAGCTTCTGTCCCTGGAGGTCCTTGGCGTAGAGGTCCTTATTGTGCTCGGGCCAGTCGGCCGCGGCGTAGGCGGTCTCGTCGACCTCCACGAGCGGCTGCACGGGGCGAGCGGCCTTGGGCTCGGGCAGCGCGCCGGCGGTCGCGAACAGGGTGGCCGAGAGGGTCAGGGCGGTGGCGATGGTCGTCAGAGGCATGGCGGTCTCCCGTTGTCTGGTCATTGGTTCGGCCCGGGCGGTCAGCCGACGGGCGGGATGAGTCTGTGGATGGCAACCGCCGAGGCCACCGCGATATTCAGCGAATCGACGCCCGGGGCCTGCGGGATGACGACCGAGCGTCCGACCAACGCCCGAACGCCGTCGGACAGGCCGGGGCCCTCCGCCCCGAAGATCAGCGCGGGGCGGGCGGGGGGCTCGATCCGGTCGATGGGCACGGCGTCCGGCCGGGGGTCCATCGCGAGCAACCCGAACCCGAGCGAGCGGATCTGCTCCAGACCCGCCGGCCAGTCTTCGACCGTCGCGAAAGGGATGCGCAGGGCGTGGCCCATGGACACGCGGAGCGCCTTGCGGTACAGCGGGTCGCAGCAGCGCGGGCCGAGCAGCACCCCCACCCCCGCCCCGGCCAGCACGGCCGCGGAGCGGAAGACCGAGCCGATGTTGTCGTGGTTGCTCAGTTCTTCGAGCACGATCAGCGCGCGGCTGGCCCGGGCGAGATCGGCGGGGTCGCGGGGCGGCGGGCGGAGGCCGCAGGCGAGCAGGCCGCGGTGCAGGTCGAAGCCGACGATGGACCCGAGCACCGGACGGGGGGCGGCGTAGACCGGCACGCCCTTGGGCACGCGGGCGAGCAGGTCCGAGAGGGCGCCGACGCGGTGCTCGGAGACGAGGACAGACTCGACCGGGTAGTCCGAGGCGAGCAGGTGCTCGACGACGAGGGCGCCCTCGGCCATGAACCGGCCGTGGTCCATGCCGGTGGGGGTGGATGCCGAGGGCGCGTCCGGCTGGTGGGCGGCGCGGAGCCACGCGTCCTTCTGGTTCAGATAGGCGGCGACGCGGGGGTCATCGCGGTCATGGATCGGGGTGATCCGGTCGATCATCAGCGGAGGCTACCCTCCGTGCGCGGGCGGAGAAGGTATCGGCACGGTTTTCGGACGCTGGAGCGTTGGTCGGGGCGGCGATGGGAGCGGGCATGGACGCGATGAACCTGGTGCAGGCCCTGATCCTCGGGCTGGTCGAGGGCATCACCGAGTACCTCCCGGTGTCGTCGACGGGCCACCTGATCATCGCGTCGTCGCTGATGGGGCTGGACAAGACCGCCGAGCAGAAGGCCGCGGTGGACACGTTCAACATCGTGATCCAGGGCGGGGCGATCCTCGCGGTGCTGGGGCTCTACTTCCCGCGCGTGGTCCAGATGTGCAAGGGGTTGCTCGGTAAGGACCGCGACGGCCTGGCGCTGGCGGTGCGCATCATCGTCGCCTTCCTGCCGGCCGCGGTGCTCGGCGTGCTGCTCAACGACCTGATCGAGGCTGCGCTGTTCAACACGCCCAGCGTGCTGGCGGCCCTGGCCCTGGGGGGGGTGTTCATGATCGTGCTCGACCGCACGCGGATGAAGCGGTTCCGCGACGGCGGCGGCGCCGAGCCGGACGAGTCCCGGCTCGGGCCGGACCTGCACGAGATCACCATGGTCCAGGCGGTGCTGATCGGGCTGCTGCAGTGCGTGGCGATGGTGCCGGGCACCTCGCGCTCGATGATGACCATCGCCGGCGGCGTGCTCGTCGGCCTGCACCCGCGCCGGGCGGCCGAGTTCAGCTTTCTGCTCGGACTGCCGACGCTGGGCGGGGCGTGCGTGTTCTCGCTCTACAAGACCATGACCGGCGAAGGGCCCAACATGTTCGAGGTGATCGGGTGGGCGCCCATCGCCGTGGGGCTTCTGGCCGCGACGGTGTCGGCCGCGCTGGCGGTCCGCTGGCTGGTGGGGTTTCTCAACCGGCACGGGCTGGCGGTGTTCGGCTACTACCGTCTGGCGCTGGCGGCCGTGCTCGGCGGGCTGATCTACGCGGGCGTGGTCGTGCTCAACACCCCAGTCGACGCCAACCCCATGCCCGGCGTCGCGGCCGCGACGGTTGCGGAGTGACCGACCGATGAAGACCTCGTTCCCCAAGGACAAGATCGAGATCGTGCTGCTCGAGTCGATCCACCCGGACGGCGCGGCCGACCTGGAAGCCACCGGCTACAGCGTGCGCAGCCACAAGGGCGCGCTCGAGGGCGAGGCGCTGCTCGAGGAGATCCGCCGGGCGCACGTGGTGGGCATCCGCTCCAAGACCACGCTGACCGGCGACGTGCTGCGGGCCTGCGAGCGTCTGCTCGCGGTGGGCTGCTTCTGCGCGGGGACCAACCAGGTGGACCTGGACACGGCCGCCGCGATGGGCGTGCCGGTGTTCAACTCGCCGTTCTCCAACACCCGCTCGGTCGCGGAGTTGACCATCGCCGAGATCGTCTGCCTGCACCGACGGGTGACCGAGCGTTCGGCCGCGGCGCACAAGGGCCTGTGGGACAAGAGCGCGACGGGCAGCCACGAGGTGCGGGGGCGCACGCTGGGCATCGTCGGCTACGGGCACATCGGCTCCCAGGTCTCGGTGCTGGCCGAATCGATGGGCATGCGGGTGATCTATTTCGACGTCGCCAGCAAGCTGCCGCTGGGCAACGCCCGGCAGGTCGGCTCGCTGGGCGAGCTGCTGGCCGAGGCCGACGTGGTGACCATACACGTACCCGAGACCGGCACGACGAAGGGGCTGATCGGCGCATCGCAGCTCGGGCAGATGAAGCCCGGTTCCTATCTGATCAACAACGCCCGCGGCACGGTGGTCGACCTCGACGCGCTCGCCGACGCGGTGCGTTCCGGTCACATCGCCGGGGCCGCGCTCGACGTGTTCCCCGAGGAACCGGCCAAGAACGGCGACCTGTTCGTCTCGCCGGTGCAGGGCCTGGGCAACGTGATCCTGACCCCGCACATCGGCGGCAGCACCGCCGAGGCGCAGCGGAGCATCGCGCTGGACGTGGCCCACAAGCTCGGGCGCTTCATCGACACCGGCTCGACCGTCGGCTCGGTCAACGCGCCCGAGGTGGATCTCCCCGAGCAGCCCGTGACCGACGACGGGCCCCGGGCGCACCGCATCCTCAACTTCCACCGCAACGTGCCGGGCGTGCTGGGCCAGATCCACAAGGCCGCGGCCGAACTGGGCGTGAACATCTCCGGCCAGTACCTGCGCACCCGCGGCGAGGTGGGCTATGTCGTGATCGACATCGACCCGGCCGACACCCAGGCCTTCGTCGAACGCTTCAACGCGATCCCCGAGACCATCCGCACCCGCGTGCTGTGGTAGCCCGCAAACCGCAACGATAACTCTGAACACGAAGCCTCAGCGGTCCGCGTCGACGACGACCGCGATCGACGACGGGTCGGCCGCCGCACGAAGGGCGTCCTTGGCGTCCTCGAGCCGGAATCGCCGGGTGATCAGCCCCTCCAGGTCGATGGTGCCGGAGCGCAGCATCTCCACGCCCTCGCCCAGCGATCCGCATCGGGCCCCCACCACCGTCAGCTCGCGCTCGATGACCGGGGCGAGTTCGCAGCCCGGGCGAGCGTCGCCGTGCGGGGTTTCGCCGAGCAGGACGATGGTGCCGCGGGGGCGGGCCATGCCGCAGGCGAGCGCGAAGGACGCGCCGGTGCGTTCGGAGTCGATGACCACATCCTGATCGGCCCGCCGGCCGGCCTCGTCGCGGTGGCGGTGCTTGACACCCCAGCGGGCGCAGCGGTCGAGCCGGTCGGGCATGGTGCCGAGCAGCCGCACCGAGGCGTTGAGCCGCGCGAGCACCTGAGCCGCCAGCAACGCCCGCAGGTTGTCGCCCAGCACCGTCACGAACGGCTTGCCGGGGATGCGGACGATCTGCGCGGCGTGCAACGCCCGCGCCAGCGGGAGGGCGAAGACGGCCCGGTCCGGATCGACGCCCTCTGGCACCGCGACCAGCGCGCTCGTGGGAACGGCCACGAGATCCGCCAGGCAACCGTCACGCCCGCGCACACCCAGCACCGCCCGGTCGGGATCGTGCGCCCCCATGCCGCGTCGGGCCAGGTCGCTGGTGGGCTCGGGCAGGTCCGGCGAGGCGACAACGGTGCGCCCCGCCAGGCCGCGCGGGTCCGGGCCCACGACCCGCTCGACCACGCCCACGAACGCCTGGCCGAGCACGCCGGTGTGCGCGATGACGCCGCGGGCCACGCCCAGGTCGGTCTCGGTGATCAGCACGCGCGACACACGCACGATGCCCACGCCCGTTTCCGCGGCGGGCTCGGGATAGCCCGCGTCGACGATCAGGGAACCGGAGTGGATTCTGGCGGCGCGCATCGGACCTCCGCGGGCGGCGATCGCCCGGGTATGGTCATCGGTCCGATCGGACGCGGACCGGCCCAAACTCCTCGCCACGGGCGGGTTCTCGGACGCGGCGCTGCGTTATCCGCCGGTTGTCGGGTCCACGCCCACCGGGGAGGACGCGGCCTCGTTCGGCGGCTCGGGCACGAACGGGAGGTATTCGATCAGGCGCTTGTCGCGGTTGAACGCGGGGTAGACGTACGGCTGACGCCCGGCGAAGGTGTCCTCGGTCGAGTCGTACCAGTCCAGCCACGCCCGCCGGTCCACGCCGAAGTCCTGCCCGGTCAGCGTGACCAGCGAGGCACGCACCGCGTGGTTGACGGACAGCCTCGGGTCCGCGAGCGCGGCCATCAGACCCTGCACCACCCGCGGCTCGGCGTACTGGCCCAGGGCCTCGGCCGCCGCGACCCGCACGTCGATGTCCGGCTCGCGCGATTCCTGGATGGCGGCCAGAAGCCCCGGGACCGCGACCGGGTTGTGGACGCGTTGCAGCGCCCGGGCCGCCGCGATCCGAACCATGCGGTCCGAGTCCCGGAGTCGCGCGACCAGCAGCGGCACGTGCGCGGGCTCGCCGTGCCGACCCAGCGCCCGCACGCCTGCGGCCCGGACGCCCGGGTCCGCGTCGTCGATCGCATCGATGTACAGCTCGATGTAGACCGGCTGGCCGCCGAAATCGGCGTTGGAGAGCAGCGTCGTGCCGCGGTAGCGGCGCTCGGGGGAGTAAGGGTCGATGGCCATCTCGGCCGCCTCGGAGGGGGCGGTCTGCGGCGTGAAGACCTGGAGCAGCGAGGTCGTGCCCCGCGGTACGTCACTGAAGGTGTCGCACCCGCCGGAGACGAGCACGCCGGTGAGCAGGGCCGGGGCCAGGATCGGAGTGAAGATCGGGCGGTACAGTCCGTGCGTGGGCATGCGGGCGAGTATAGACCGAACCGGCCGAACCCTGTGCGGGGCCGCGTGCCTCTGGGCCGCCGGCTGCGCGTCGTCGACCCCCGCGGGCCCGCCCCCCGGCGAGCCCTCCAACGCCCCGTCGCGGCTCGTCACCCGGCTCTTCGAGCCCGGCCCGTCCGAGGACCGCTTCGATTCCGACCTCGGACCGGTCATCCGCGTCCGCACCGCACCCGATCAGACGGGCTCGTGGACCAGCACCACCGCCGGCCCCGACGAGACCTCGGTGCTGACGCTGCGTCGAGACGCCGACGGGTCCGTGCGACTGCTGTCGCTGGTGTCGGGCGACCGGGACGTGGTCTGCGAACCCGGCCTGGTCATCGAGCCGGGCGACGCCGCGTTGCCCCATGCGGCCGAGGGACCTTGCACTATCGACGGGCGGCGCGGTGTCGCGCGGGCGTCGCTGCACGAACTCATCGAACCCGGCGAGCGTCTCGTCGATCCTGATGAGCGTTGGGTGCGCCTGACGCTGGGCTTCGAGGCCTTCCCGGTCACCGCGAGCCGAACCTTCGACTGGAGGGCGCGTGCGGACTCGGGCATCGTCGAGGAACGCGCCGTGCTCGAGGTGCGCATGCTCGGTGTGATGGTGCGATCGCGGTCGCGTGCGATGACCCGGTCCCCTTAAAGGACCGCGGACGGTTCAGAACGCGCCGGGGCGGTCCGGGTCGCGCTCGGACACGGGCGGCCCGAGGACCTCGGCGATCATGACCGCGCGGCGCAGGTCGTTGCGCAGCGCCACCAGCGGACCGATCCCCACCGGGGCCGCGACCGGGGCGGGCGCCCTGCCCACGGCCGGGTTGACCGGGCCGCCGATCTCGGTGACCTCGACCGGGGCGGTCGCAGGGCGGGCCGAGGGCATGGGCCGGGCGGGCCGGTTGAACGGTGTGGTCACGGGCTGGGGCTCGGGCCGGGCCGGACGCGGCGTGCGCCGGGCCGGGGCGTTCTGGACCCGATCGGCCGCGCCCGCGGCGGCTTGGGTTTCACCACGCGACATGGGCGTGGACTGCTGGGGCCGCATGGTCGGGCGGACCGACCGTTCGGGGGCCGAGGCCGTGGGCGTGGCGGAAACCGGGCTCCCCCCCTGCTGGCCCGAGCGGCGGGCCCGCAGCTCGGCCAGGCGTTTCTGCTGGAGCGCCCGGAGCTGCGCCGTCCGCTGGGCCTGCAGGGCCCGCTGGCGTTCCGCCTTGTCCTGCTCGTCGGAAGGGGCGGCCGATCCGGTCGGCTCGCGGAGCGAGCCCATCGCCACCGGCCGGCCCGTGCGGAGGTTCTCGGCCTCCCGCCGGGCTTGGTTCTGGACGGCCGTCCGCTTGGTCCGCTCGGACTGGAACCACGCCCCGAGGCGTCCCAGACCGCCGATGAGGCCGAACACGATGATCAGCCCGGGCGGGCTGAGCAGGAAGCTGATGATGTTGCCGAACATGTTGCCCATCGCGGGCATCATACGGGCGCGGGCGCGTTCCGTGCCGCGGTGGCGACCACCGGGCCGATGCCCGGTATCTCCGACCGGACCACGCCGGTGCCGAACAGGGCCGACAGGGCCGGTCCGGTCAGCACATTCGCGGCGTCGCCCTCCGCCACCGTGCGACCGGCCGGTTCGATCAGCACCGCCCGGTCCGCGACCCGGGCCGCGGCGGTGAGATCGTGCAGCACGATCCCCACGGCGCAGCCCCGATCCGCCATCGCACGCAGCGCGTCCAGGGCCTGCACGGCGAAGGCCGGGTCCATCGCGCTGACGGGCTCGTCGGCCAGCAGGCAGCCCGAGGCGCACCCGTCGAGCTGGGCGAAGGCGCGGGCCAGCGACACCCGCTGACGCTGCCCCACCGACAACGCACCGAAGGGCACCGAGGCCAGCGCGCCCAGGTCGAACCGCTCGACCGCCCGGTCCGTCGCCGCCGGCCCGCGCCCTGCCCCGTCGGCGCCGAACGCGATCACCCGGCGCGCGTCGAAGTCGAACGCGACCGAGGGCTGCTGGGCGACCAGCGCGACCCGCCGCGCCCTTGCCCGCGCCGAGAGCTCGGACAGCGGTCGCCCGTCGAGCGTGACCGAGCCGGCGTTGGGCCGACGCACGCCGGCGAGCACGCGCAGCAGCGTGCTCTTGCCGGCCCCGTTCGGGCCCACCAGCGCGGTGATCGCGCCGGGGGGCAGTTCGCACGCGGCGTCCCGCAGGGCCACGCGTCCGCCCGGATAGGTCACCGCGATGTCCCGGCACGCCAGCACGGGCCATGCTACGGGCGAAATCGGCGTCCCGGCGGCTCCTACGATCGGTCGTGGAAACGACTTCCGGAATGAAAGGCACAGCGGCTGTCACGGGCGCGACCGGCTTCGTCGGACGCGCGGTCGTGCGCGAGCTGCTCGACCGGGGCTGGAACGTGCGGGCCTTGGCCCGGTCCGAGGACAAGGCCCGGCGGGTGCTGCCCGGATCGGAGCGCATTGAGTTCGTTCCGGGCGACGTGCTCGACGACGCCGTGCTCGACCGCCTGCTGGACGGCGCCGACGCCTGCGTCCACCTGATCGGCATCATCCGCGAGACCGGCGGGAGCCAGACCTTCGAGAAGATGCACCACGAGGCCACCGCCCGGGTCGTGCGCGCCGGCGAGCGCGCGGGGGCCGACCGGGGCACCCCGATCCGTCACGCGCAGATGTCCGCGCTTGGCGTGCGCGACGGTTCGACCATCCCGTACCAGCTCACCAAGCGCAAGGGCGAGAAGGCCGTCGAGGCGTCGGGCCTGCGGTGGACCATCTTCCGCCCGGGCCTGATCCATGGTGTCGAGGGCGAGTTCACACAGATGGCGGCCGACTGGGTCCGCGGCAAGGCGGCCCCGTTCGTCTTCATCCCGTACTTCACGCCCGGCTGGCTGCCCCTGGGCCCGGGTGCGCCGGTCGCGCCGGTGCGGGTCGAGGATGTCGCGTCCATGTTCGCCACCGCGCTGGAGCGGGACGGGTCCATCGGCCGAACCTATGATCTGGCCGGGCCGGAAAGCCTGCCCTTCGACGCCATGCTGCGGGTCTTCAAGGAAAAAGTACCCGACGCCAAGCGTCTCCCCCTGATCGGGGTTCCCGGTAACATCGCCGCGTTGCAGGCGAAGCTGTTCGGCATGGTCGGCCTGGGAGGCCTGCTGCCGTTCGACGAGGGCATGGCCCGCATGGCGATGGAAGAGTCCGTCTCCGAGTGCGCCCGGGCCCGCGCCGACCTGGACTTCGATCCGATGCCCTTCACCGAATCTTTGACGGCGTACGCCGCCCAACTCTGATACAACAGGAACACCATGCCACTCCGCTACCGCGACCGACTTGTTTCTTACATCTCGTCCGAAGACTACCGCCCGACCCCCATCCCGCTTGTCGCCAAGGAACTCAAGGTCGAGGACGTTGAGGACTTCGGCAAGGCCGTGCGCGAGCTCGCCGCCGAGGGTGTGATCGACCTCGACGAGTCCGGGCGCATCCGCCTGCCCTTCCGCCCCGACAAGGGCGAGCTGCTCGGGCAGTTCCGCGGCACGATGAAAGGCATCGGCTTCGTCATCCCCCTGGACAAGTCCCATGGGTCGGACATCTTCATCCCGCCGGACGCCACCGGCGGCGCCCTGTCCGGCGACACCGTCAAGATCGGCTTTTATCGCGACAAGGGGCGCGAGCGCCGCCTGGGCACGATGGAGCGCCAGTACGCCGGCGAGGTGCTCGAGATCACCAAGCGCAAGCGGTCCAACTTCACCGGCGAGATCTTCAAACGCGACGGGCGGTGGATCGTCTATCCCGACGGGCGCGAGCTGACCGAGCCGGTGATCGTCCGCGACGCCGAGTCCAAGAATGTGCGCGAGGGCGACAAGGTCGTGCTCGAGATCATCGAGTACCCGCATAACGGACGCCTGGCCGAGGGTGTGATCGCCAAGGTGCTCGGCGAGGCGGGCAAGCCCGACGTGGAGACCCAGGCCGTCATCGCCGCGTACTCGCTGCCCTCGACCGACTTCCCCGAGGAGTGCGTCGAGCAGGCCCGCGAGGCCACCCGCCGCTACGACGAGGAGATCGACGCCTACGAGAAGCACGGCATCGACGCCCTGCGCCTGCGGGCCGATCTGACCGGCGAGTTCATCTGCACCATCGACCCGCCCGACGCCAAGGACTACGACGACGCCATCAGCATCAAGCGGACCGACGACGGCGGCTACGAGCTGGGCATCCACATCGCCGACGTCGCCCACTTCATCCCGATCCACTCGCCCCTCGACGAGGAGGCCGCCGAACGCGGCAACTCGGTCTACCTGCCGCGACTGGTCATCCCCATGCTGCCCGAGGTGCTCTCCAACGGCATCTGCTCGCTGCAGGAGGGCGTGCTGCGCTACGCCAAGACCTGCATCATCCGCTACGACCGGCGCGGCAACGTCAAGAGCCGCGGCTTCTGCCAGAGCCTGATCAAGAGCCGCAAGCGGATGACCTACATCGAGGCCCAGGCCCTGATCGACGGCGACATCGAGACCGCGAAGAAACACGCCAAGACCGACACGCCCCACACCGAGGAACTCATCGCCACCTGCCGGCTCATGGACGAGCTGTCCAAACTGATCCAGGCGCGCCGCCACAAGGCGGGCATGATCCACCTGGACCTGCCGGTGGTCGAGCTGATCTTCAACGACGAGGGCAAGGTGGTCGACGCCGAGCCCGAGGACAACGCCTTCACCCACACGCTCATCGAGATGTTCATGGTCGAGGCCAACGAGGCCCTGGCCACGCTCTTCGACGAGCTGCGCGTGCCCGTGCTGCGACGCATCCACCCCGAGCCGACCCCCAACGACACCGAGGACCTCCGCCGCGCCGCCACCGTCGCCGGCTTCAAGATCCCCAAGAGCCCGGACCGAGCCCAGTTGCAGGCGCTGCTCGATGCCACCGCGGACACCGGCGCGGCCCGGGCGGTGCACATGGCCGTGCTCCGCACGCTGACTAAGGCCAGCTACTCGCCCGCCCTGATCGGCCACTACGCCCTGGCCAGCGGCGCGTACTCGCACTTTACCAGCCCCATCCGGCGCTACCCCGACCTGACCGTCCACCGCGCCCTGGTCGCATACCTTGAGCGCACCGCCAACGGCACCGACCGGCCCAAGTCCGACGGCGCCAAGGTCGCTCTTGGCAAGCAACTGCGCGAGGACGACCGCTGCCCGTCCGAGGCCGAGCTCGTCGAGATCGGTAACCAGTGCTCCAACACCGAGGTCAACGCGACGCAGGCCGAGCGTGAACTCCGCGCCTTCTTGGTCCTCCAGCTCATGGCCGAGCACATCGGCGAGGAGTTCGACGGCGTGGTCACCGGCGTGACGCCCAAGGGCGTGTACGTGCAGCTCAACAAGTACCTCGCCGACGGCATGATCGCCAAGGCCGACCTGCCCGGCGACACCACCCGGTCCAACAAGCCGCCGTCCTGGCGCATCGACGACCGCACCGGCGCCCTCGTCGACGCCAACTCGGGACGCAGCTACAACATGGGTGACTCGGTCCGCGTGACCGTCGCCGCGGTCGACCTGGCGATGCGCCGCATGGACCTGGTCATCTCCGACCCCAACGCCCGCGCCGGCGGCAAGGCCAAGGGCGTCAAGGGCCTCAAGATCGGCAGCGACGGCGACTCCGGCGGCCTGGGCGAGACCAAGGGCGCCGGCTTCAAGACCCCCGGCGCCCAACGCCGCAGCAAGAAGAGCAAGTCCCGCGACAAGCGCAAGGACGACCACCGCTCGGACCGCAAGAACAAGGGCAAACGACAGTAACCCCCCACGCCGCACGCCCCCACCCCCTGCACGGCCCCGTCACGGATCACGCCATGACCACGACCGCACGATGCACGCTCGCCCTGCTGCTCCTGATCATCCCGGCCGGGTGCGCGGGCCCAGGCCCGCGGGTGGATTCCAGCCCGGGCGAGGACCGGCTGCTGACCCTGCGGTCGTACCTGTCCGGATCGTTCAGTTCGGCCGACCAGGCCGCCCGCGACCCGACCTACTACGACATCGAACTGCACATGACGCCGATGTGGACCTGGCGTGACGACGGCCCCTGGCTGTACGTCGAGCAGGCCGTGGCCGCCACGGCCGACCGGCCCTACCGCCAGCGGGTCTACAAGCTCGAACGCACCGGCGACGGCCTCTTCCGCTCGCGCGTGTTCGAGTTCCCGAACCCCGCCGCCCACGCCGGCGCGTGGGAGTCCGGCAGCCCGCTCTCCGAACTCAGCCCCGCCGACCTGCAGGAGCGCGTCGGCTGCGCCGTCACCCTGACCTGGGACGGCGGAGGCAAGTCCTTCACCGGCTCGACCGCCGGCACCGGCTGTCCCAGCGAACTCAACGGCGCGGCCTACGCGACTTCGCAGATCGTCCTCGAGTCCGACCGCATGCTCACCTGGGATCGCGGCTACGACGCGACCGGCCAGCAGGTCTGGGGGGCCACCGAAGGCGGCTACGAGTTTCTGCGCATCGATCCGGGCGACCAGCCCTGACCGGCCACCGGATCACGCCCCCGGCCACCGCCGCCACGGGAACCCCGCGGGGATCAACTCTTCCCGGTCGTTGAGCCAGCCCACCATGAACTCCAGCGCTTCCCACACCCTGGGCCCGGGCCGGTTGAACATCTGGTTCCCGTCCACCACCGCCACCCGCCCCGCACGCACCGCCGGCAGGGCTCCGAACCACGCGTGTCCGGCCAGCTTCTCGGTCTCGGCCCAGGCCTGATCCAGCGTGAGCCCGCAGGGAGCGATGACCAGCCGCTCCGGGCGGGCGGCCGCGAAGATTTCCGGAGCGACCGCAATCGAGTGCCCGGCCACCCGTTCGGCCTGCTGCGGACCGACCGCCGCCCCGGACCCGGGCTTGGCGACGGTCTCGTTGAGCGGGTGCCGACCCGAAGCCCGCTCGATCAGTTGAACGTTCCAGTGGCCGCCCACGAAGATGGGATCGGTCCACTCCATGAACCCCACCACCGGCCCGTCGACGTACGGGTTGACATGCTCGAGCGCCCGGTCGGCCCGCTCACGGAGAGAGACCACCGCGTGCATCGCCGCCTGCTGCAACCCGACCGCCCCGCCCACCCGCAGGATGTCGTCGAGGATGTCCTCGATCGTCTTGGGGTTCAGGCTGAGCACCCGGGCACGCGGCTCGATCCGCTCGGCCACCTCGCGGACCGTCTCGCCGTCGATCGAACAGACCGAGCAGAGGTCCTGCGTGATGATCAGATCCGG
>TARA_R110000782_G_scaffold35505_2_pt1 | contig 29097 bp, 32 predicted proteins | sample TARA_R110000782 | Tara Oceans TARA_R110000782 (sample SAMEA4397859) | marine metagenome | biome: Polar Biome; feature: [SRF] surface water layer (ENVO:00010504); material: water (ENVO:00002006), including particulate matter (ENVO:01000060) such as... | depth 5 m | reverse complement strand
GCACCGGTAATTCAGTTACTTTATAACTATGGAAATAGTGCATCAGCATTTTCATCAATAAATAATGAACAACCATGGAATAGTACTTTTACAAGTACACTAAGTACCTCACCAAGTCCGTATAGATTTGTTTCTGGTAATAATTTTAACGCACAAGGTAATGTAAGAGTAAAAGTAACAAGAAGTGGACAACAAGGTGAGTTATTTAAAATACAAATGACTGATACAATGGGTAATACAGGAACTACACAAACACACGCTTCTAGTTTTATTGGTCAAACAAACGATTATAACCCTGATTATGAGTTAAATTTTTCTTTATTAAATTCAACAACATGGACCGGAAGAACTACATCTGTTAAATCAGATTTAGTAACAGGAACCGAATTAAATAAATTTTTAGGGTCACAAAGTTATGGTTATAACACCTCATCGCAACCAAAAACACAATTCTTTGATATAGCTTTTACAGGTTACCAAAGTAATTTTGAAGTGGTAGCTACAAAAGCAGGTGTGAGTAAATCTTCATATTTTGAATTATATAATAGTAAAACATTAAATGTATCACATACTAATCCAGTTAATGATGATTGGAATAAGAGTTTTGGAAGTGCTTATCCAGGAACACCGGAGGTACCTGTAATTAGGCCATCTATTAAAGTAGAAATGCAAACCTATCTTGAACCACAAGTGGATATTACCGGAGCTACTAAAATAGATATATCAGCAAAACGATATTATGTTTATTATTGTGATGAGATAACAGAAGTTCCACTAAAGTTAAGGTGGGTTACTGAGACTGCGGAGATGAGGAATAACAACGCCTACGCGAAATATTCTATATTCCCATATGTGCCAGAATATGGTGAATTTTTAAACAAACCGTTGGTAAGTAGACTATTTGATAACGTAACTACAATTTTATCTGGAACATCTGCCATATATACAGAAGTGAACGATGAAGTGCCTATACAAAATTTTCCATGTCAGGATTTTTGGGAATATTGTATAAAACCCAGCTCAATCGTCAAAGATAAACTAAAAGACATTTATTATAGTGGATGTAAAGTAAATAGAACATCCGGAACCACCTCAACGTGGTTTGACACACTAGACCTAAACCCAACCCCAACTACAGAATACGGGATATATGATAGAGATAGAGATTACTACTTAATTTTAGTTAGTAAACCATCAATACCAGATATTGCCACAGCTCAATTAAATTATGAACCTAACGCTCAGGAGGCTAAAGTTTACAATCAGAGACTAACCGTTATCACAGGTAGTACAGGAACAACCGCAACAACTTTCTCAATACAAAATAGAACATTTATAACTCCTTTAGACTACCAAACTGATGGCAACATGCAAGTTACAGTAAATGGTGTCACATTATTTAAGGCGAGTACACTTGTTGATGGAGAAGTGGATGGAGATTTTATGAGTGATGGTCGTACTTTGACAATAAATAAAAATACGTTAATGGACGGAGACCTAATTAATATGTTCTATGTGCCAAATACCACCAGTAGAAGTAACTACTCACAATATATAAATGTTCCAGCAAGTGGTGTTACTTCAGCAAAAACAAGTAACCTATACTATAAAGACATATACTACAATATAAATCTAGACTACGAACCTTTAGGTGATATTGGTTTGGTTTTTAATGGTACGGTATTATTTGCTGGTGCAGATTTTAAACAGATAAAAAACAGAAGGTTACAAATTACAGCGGTACAACATCCAGGTGGAATACAACCTGGAGATAGGTTGGTAGTGTTTTACTATACTAAATTAACAGTACAAGGAATTGCTGACACTAGTAGTCCTTTAGTTACTATTAATGCCACAACCAACGTAAGGAACAACGAAGAAATTAAATTACTAGTCTATAATAGTACGGGGACAACGGTGTACACCCAAACTACTAAATTACCAAGAGGAACTTCAGGGCCACAAACAGTACTTATGAACATTAATGTTCCTGGTCCAGGAGATTACACATACAATGTAATATCCTATAGGGAATATCCTCTTATTGACAATAATATTGTAAGAACTAAAAATGAAACGGAAAGAATACCGTTTAAAATGACACCATCAACATATTACTATACCAAATCCAATTTGTCTAATGATAACACACAATTACCAGATGCATCTTACTAATAGTATTAAAGTATTAACCATAATATTTATAAATAAATTAAATTAATTAACCATGCCATACATCTTAAAAAATAATTCCGGTTTAGTTACAGTTAGGTTAACTGACGCAGGAAGAAAAAAATTATCACAAGGAAACCTATCCCTTTCATTATTTCAGTTAGGTGATAGTGAATTCTGTTACGATTGCTATACAGATGTTCTTGCTGGTTCCTCAGGTATCTGGGTTACAGAACCAATGTGGAACGCTCAAAACCTATCAAACGTAACAGCGGAAAGAAATAAACAAAATGTTAAATATCCGGTACCTGTTCTTTCAACTAACAGTGGGGCAACTTATGGTGTTTTATCACCAGCTCATTCAGAACAACCAGTTTACAATGTTGCAAGACCACGTGGATTCTTTACTGGTAGTACAATTAGTGACGGGTTTAGTGCATTTACCAATTCCGGTTATGCCTTATCAGGTAATTGGTGTTTCCCAGTCTCTTCGATGACGGGAGGAACTGTTATGTGGTTAAGTAGTGGTGCGACACAATGTAGTTCACAAGACTACTGGCCTGTCGCAGGAGATTTAATTATGGTCCAATATCTATCCCCATACCAATCCGTAAATACTGGGTGTAATGGTGGGTACTTAAACATACCATCCAACAACCCAACACCCTACTTATTTTACAATGTAATTAATAGTGGGGATACAGCGGGAGCAACTATGAATATTACCGTAGATAGAGCTCTACCAGATTGGTCAACCATTAACGTGGCAACAGCTTCTACATTATGTGCAAGGGTTTTAATCTTTACAAGTGGACCGGTAACTAATTATTGGGGGAAAGATTCACCAATCCCTTATTGGTCACCAGGTTCTTTATCTTTTGATAATAATTGTGATGTTTCAGTTAAAGACGTCAATGTATGGAATATGAATATAAACTGGACACAGTTTGACGGTACTTTAATTAATTCAGGTACAGTAGCTGGTACAGATAAAAATATTTATGAAAATGTAGATTTTTATGGGTCCTCAGGATATTGTAGTACAAAAGAATATCTGGGATATAATAGTGATAGGGGACAATTTGACACTCAGAATGCACAAGACCATTACGGTGCTAATAATGTAGAGGGGTACGAACCTGAAAACTCGGGAACATACATTAGAGATTCATTTAACCAAATCAGAACCATTTTACCTTCTGAACAAAGAGCAGTGGCTATTCTACATTATACAAATTATACTATTTCTAACTTCTATGGTGAAAAATTTGCCTTGGAACCTGACGGAACCCAAATAAATGGAATTGGAGAAATGGACAACTTTAAAATTCACTTACCACATATTATGTGGCACAAGAAAAAATCAACAGGTACTGGTATAGGTGACGAGTGTCAAATAGGACAAACTTTCTACATTGACCCACCCGGGTTCCAAGTAGCTGAGGAGTTTTATATTGAGTCTTTACCTAATCCAGATATGAACGCACCAGGTATTAGGTACTATAATTTATGGGACGATAATTTGGCTACAGTAGACGGTAACCAAACCAGAACACCTAATAGGGTAGGGAAAGTTTTTCCTGACCTACAAATAATAGTGATAGATGACCAAGAACTACTTACAGCGTTAACATATAAATCTAATAGAAATTGGACACTACCAATGCCTAAATTAGAATTAATACCAGCAGGTACAAATTGTGCTGGTGGAACTAGTAATATAGGTGCATTTAATTCAACACCTAACACAGAAGAATTATACGTTACTTATTTAATGGAAAGTAATACTGGTTATACAACAGGAATGCATTGTAACTATTATAGTAAAATTATTGGTGATACTTCAGCCGGAGCAAGGGACATTGTAATGAATTTTGGTTCCGAATGGCCATATCTAAGAGGTCGTAACACAAGTGTTGGATGTGCGTACTCAGGAACAGGATGGAACGCTGACAAGTTCAAAGTAATCTTCCAAAGAGTAAATTATGGAGACTATCCAAACCCAGCAAATTGGAAAATAGCGGATATAACCAACCAAATAAGTAACCACACTGTAGGTAATAATATTTTAGGAGCAGGAATGACTAATAACAATTGTAGTTTTTATATAAACAACGTTGTTATCACAGGAGCTTCCACATATAACTTACACGACTATATTAATATTCCTTTAAATAATAATCAAGAACCAACCACATTACAATTTGGTGATGAAAATTTCTTCTTTGGTAATTTAGAGTCGGATATAATGGCAACAATCTACGAAATGAAATATAATGTCACCATTTCTAGTAATCAGTTTAACACTTCTTTAAACCCAACATGGAATTCCGCTAACACTGTAAGAATTACAGAAATTGGATTGTATGACTCGTCTAAAGATTTGATGGCCATAGCGAAACTAAGAACAGCTACTAAAAGACAAGGAACACAAACTTTTGTCATTAAAATAGATTATTAATATTATTAAATGGGATTTCTCGAATTTAAAGATAAAATAAAGTCACTAGAAATGTTCCTTACCGATAAAGGTAAGGAGAGAATGCTTAAGCAAAATGGTTTAGGGTTAAGTGAATTAATTCAGAGATTTACTTGTTATGATGATGACTGGGACTATAGAAAAACCTCCCAGTATTGGCAAGATGGAGCCTCACCACAACCACAAAACACCACCACACCAGGGAGTACACAAACTTTAAATAATGATTTAGGGTTACAAATGATATCTAACTTACAAGAACATTTTGTTAATCCTTTAACAGCCAGTACACAATGGTTTGATATAACAGATGTTAGAGGTCATAGGGGAAGACCAATTCTAGATTGTCATCCCGTTAGTGGAACTGCTGCTATGTTAAGTTGTACAAACATTTACGCATTTTATGATGTGACAAGTGTAGCAGAAGATGTAGCGATAGCTTGTAAGACTGGTATAAACTCCTGGGCAACAAATTATGTTACAAATGTTAACACAGGATGGACAGGTTCGGTATTCCATCTACCCGTTTACGGGGAAAGATGGATAAATTCGTGCTACTATCCATGGCACGGTGAATTGGATACATGTTCTTATAATATAGGTACTTTTGGTGGAGCAGGTAATCCAAACGCTACAACATACAACACCTATTCTGGCCTAGGTGGTACTGGAAACTCAAACCCTCTGGCTGGAATGGTAGCTAGTAATACTGTATTTGAAGGTGGTAATTCCAGTACAACACAACCATTTTCTATTAGTCCTGCACAGAACGATGGGACTGGTAGTGGACCTCACATATATGGTGTAACCGGTATGTGGAACGGGACTATGACTAATAATAGCTACGCAGTTAATTTTGGTGTTTACCCACCAGGTAGTACTACCGACATAACATCTATGAACGACTTAAGAGGTAGTAAGATGGAATGGTTTGTAACTGGATGTACGATGGTATGGGAAGAAAGAAAGGTCGGCTCAGTATCTTACTACACTAATTTAGGTGGTGATTGGAATAATTTTAATGTTGCACAAAATGAAGAAGAACCAATATGTAATAGTGTAGGGGCTACAACACTAACCAATGTACCGTTTACAGCGACACCAACTACAACACTATACTCTAAATCATATTTAGCCGGTACTACTTGGGACGACCCATTCGTACAATCACTACCAAAATTTGACAACAATCTAATATATAGTGGGTTAAGTAGTGCTGTTTCATCCCAGGCACCAACAGTAAGTAATCTAGATGTTCTATGTCAACAGAATTGTTGTTCAGACGATTATAGGGATACCGGAAGTTTATTTGGATGTAACTCTTGTGGTAGTCCATTTGACAATATAGTGGAACAATCTACTGGTACTACATTGGTTAACAACACTTACAATAATGTAGGTTATATGTTTGGAATATCGGACCCACACCACGCTTTAACAGCGAGTCCCTTGACTTACATAGCAATAACAGGAACTACATCTATAAGGAAAACTAAACTAAAATGTCCGTGTGAAACCTTTAAAGGAGGGGATAGAAATGTATTAATTATATCCACTACCGACGAAACTCAGGTAGGAACAAATGTAAATAACTTAGGAGGTGTAATGCCTCTAGGAGTTAAAAACTATTACGGTAAAGGAAATGTTACTATAGGTACTCCAGATATTTCCACCATATCAACCTGGAATGCAGGTAGTAATGGCAATCCTGGTGGACCTCTTAATAAGGGGTACCATGGTGGGGGTAATACAACCGCAGGAAGTTCAACATTTATTGCAAATTTAGCGAAAAGAATGGGTTGGGACTATAACGGTGTCCAATCCTACGGTGACCATACCGGAGTACCTTACGCTCCTGCTATTGGTGGTCCTGGACAACCAACACCAGACTGGCAATACTGTCAAGATTTATTTATGAGAACAAGAGTATTTTATGATTCATTTAGAGGATTTGCTTATCCGGTAGTCAAATTGAATCAGTATACCTACACTCATTTCTTACAACACACATATGGAGCAATAATGGGAACCACAGTCCCATACTCTGCACTAACCACACCAAACCCAACTATATACGGGGACAACTCAGGTATTTCTCCAAATGGTAATAAATCTTACCCAAACCACCCATTAGTGGCTTTAACTGGTTATAATCCTTACAACGTATTAATTCCAGTAACTTATACTAGACCACCAATACCTTACGGACCAACCATTACTCCAGCATGGGGTAATGATGGAAGTGCAGGATGTTCAGGACAAATGACAGAAACTATTGATGTATTAGGAAACCCCACATGTGTAGAATCTGTAGAGTCCACTTGGGACAATGTGTGCTCAAAAGCAGGGTTAATAAATTATGGTTGGGGTATAAACTCATCAGTAGGTTGTCTGGGCTCGACTGCTTCAGTTAACCCTTGTACACCATCACAACTCTTTCTAGGAACAAATTTCCAAACCGACTTAACGGATTTTATTACAGGAAGTACTAGTATATATGTTGGTTACGAATGTCAGTATTGTCAATGTTTACCAGCGGTATTCATAAATAGAATAGGACCACCCGACCCTACAGTGGTCAACCCATGTCCGAATCCACCGTGTGGACCAATTGTAGTACCACCAACTATAGAAGAAGTAGGTTGTGGGCCTTTACCGTTAATAAGTTCCCAAGTTAGAATGTCCACATCATCACTACTAACCGCAACAGCCAGTAGTCGTATGGCTAGTGATTCGTTGTATTCATCAAATATGGGTGGTACCGCAACACCTAATAGTATGAATTCTTTACAAACACTAGACAATGTTGGGAGTGATGGAAATTGGGGTGAAATGCAGAGAGATTTATCTACCACAACAAATAGAAATGCAAGAACTGGGTTGGTAGTTGATTTTAGTGCCATATTACAGCCTTACACCTACCAATATAATGACGAAACATATATAGATTACGATATTTTATTTAATAGTGAGACTTACATTGGTAACACTAAAGTAACTAAAGGACAAGTAAAATTTAATTGGATAATGGAACCAGGTTTAAAACCTAGTACGTTATCACGTTTTGGACCAGAGTTAAAACCTTGTAAAAAAGTTGAAAGTTCGGAAGTGAAGAAAAAATCAGTTGGGGGTAGTTTAGAAGATTTTACATATTTAAACAGTATCAGGAGTAGAAAAGAAGGACATCATTGGAAATATGAAAAAGATGAGTATTGTGTTACATTAGCAGTAGAAATTGATGGAAAAATGCAAATAAAAACAAAAAGAATAAGGATAATAGGTAATAAGTTTAATGGTTGGACAATAAATTGGTTAAGCACTTAACAGTTTACTAATAATAAATGATTATTAAGATAATTATATAATAAAGATAATTAGAAATGGGATACATAACTAAATCGACAACAGTATATTTAGATTTACACATGACAAACGCTGGAAGGAGACTCCTTTTACAGGGAAGTTTGTCTGATAATATGATAAAATTTGCATTAGGTGATACTGATGTAGATTATCGTAATGCCTTACAATTGTCTTCTGGTGAAGTTCCAGACGTAACAGGGGAACATTTAAACTGCATATTTGGAGTTAATGGAGGGTACGACATAAAAAGAAAGTTAGAATACACACTAGGTCAGGCAACAACAAGTCCATCTTTAACACCAGTTGGTTCTTTAGTATCTGGTTTCCGTAATGCTTCCACAGGAGGTCAGATGGACTATTCCACTGACGCAACAGTTAAGTTCTATGTTGCCGATATGTTTACCTCACTTAAAGCATTAGCAATGACTCAGATACCATATCACCAGTGGAATGGTATGTCAGCGACAACTTATACTAATTACTTTAAAACAATACAAGACGCACAAGGAAGAAATTACAGTGCACGATACACCCAACTATTCGAAGATATGGAATACGGGTTGGGTAGAGGGTGGTTTGCAAATTTAGTAGATGGTTTTTATGTGTCCGAAGGTGGTAATATAAAAAACTGTAGTGTTAAAATTGAACCCGAATCACCAAAAGACGGGATATTATTAAGGAAATTAACCAGTGCTGCGTTAGTTAATCAAAGTAACCAGACAATAACCAATAATTTAGAAAAAACAGCAAAAATTGGTACAAGAAAAACTAGAGCGTACATATCCCCATTTACTGTAGCAACAGAGGGGTTAAAAAGTGACCAAGGAGTCTTTAATGGTTCTGGACCACTATCTATATGTAATGCGTTAGCTGATTATGGATATGTCGTTGGTAGTATTATTAATAAAAAAGTTACTGTTTATCCAGAATACGGTATTAAATCAGATGCTGGTGGATATTACCATCCACAAATTATAGAAAATAGTAGTTATAGTACAATTCTAAACGCAACAGGTCTAGACACACTAACTCCTTCGGCAAGAATTATAGATAACAACAATACAAACACTAACTTTTACTACCCGTTACAAACAAACCAAATAAATAATGAACCAGGGGATAGAAGATTTAGAGGTAAAGAAAATAGTGATTATTTGGGTAGTACCGGTATTAGAAATTCGACCACAGCTACAGAAACAGCATTAAACTTTTTTGCGGGAACACCAGAATTAGAGTTAACTAAACAAACTAGTGGGAACCTACCACAAACTCTAAGAATGAACAGAAGAAATATAACACAAGAACCTAATATTGGTTTAGCTAGAATTGTACAACAAACCGAAGACTTCTTTTACGCTTTAAGTAAAGACCCAGAGGTTTCCAATTGGGTAACAACTAGTGGAACAGGTAAAAATTCTGTATATTCATTTAATATAGCTTTACGTATAAGTGCACAAGACGAATCTAAAAAATATAAATCCTGTAAAGTGAATTTAAACTTTATATTTAGTGTTCCAGCTTTACAGCCTACTTTTACTTGGCAAGCACCAACACCTAGTAGTTCAGGTAGGTGGTTGGTATTTAATTCAGCCGCTGTCCAAATATATGGTGCTGGATACACGTCCATGGGTGGACATTACACTTCTAACCCTACACAATCAGTTACAACTAGTGGGGAAAGTATCTATAGAAAAATAATATTGAACACATGATAGGAGATATAACACAAAATTTAGTAGGACAATTTAATGATAACTTTGGGAAAAATAATAAAATGGTGTACCCAAAAGGAGGTGTGAATTATTTAGATAATGCTAACAATTCAGAACCACTTGTTGGTAGTGTAACTTATGGTGAAACAATAAGTAAAAGTTACACCCCAGCTAAACTTCTTTCGGTTAGTAATAATCAAGGTGATTATAGTTCTGGGGGGAAAACATTTGCAGCCGCATCTAGTGTAATAACCACCTATTTAAATAAAGGAAATAAAAATACATCTAGTCTGTACTACCAAAGATTCTTTTTTCCAGGAAAGACTACTTTACCTTGGCAAACTGATAATACATTAGCTGTAACACAAACTAAATCTACCACAAGACTTGACATGACAAGAAATGGTGGTAGTAATAATGCATATTAAAATTAAAAGACAAATAAATGGAATATAAAAATATAGCACCAGGAGACAAAACAGTAACCTCAGAGATAACACCATTTGGGACGCTAAACCCAGCTTTTAATGGGTATAACCAATTAGACGGTTCACGACTAAGATTTACTAAAATACAAAGAAATCCAAACAACGGTAGGCCTTTTTCTAACCTATATCCAGCATTTGGTTTACCAGCAGCTAATTTTGAAGTTGCCGGTTGGGATATTGATTGGGGTAGTAATGCACTTAAAGATATTGATTTAGCTAATACTGCTGTAGTAGCTGAATTTCCAAAAAACACATATGGTGAATTAATAGATGGAAGGACAATAAGAATGAAAGTACAGGTTTGGAGTGGTACATCAAAGACTTTTATTACTTGTTACAGTTCTTACTACGCTGGTTATAACGCATCCAGTGACCCAAGTGTAGAGGCAGAAGTATTTGGACACACATCAGCTTTTAATTATGTTCCACCAGTAGCTAACCCAGGTGTTGGGGACCTAAGCACCAACGTAGCATTTTTATTTAGTGACCAAATTAAAAGTCCAGTAAATGGGGGAAATTGGTCAACATCCTACACACTAACACAAATACCTAAAGGATACCAAGACGGAGTTATAAATGCCCACGATTTCCAAACTAATAAAGTAATAGCTCAAGCAACAGACGCTGGGAACGGTGTAGATGAACCGGTTGGTATATGTTACCTAGATAAAGGATTTTGTGTATTCACACACCCAACCATAGTAAACGGATTTAATTATTCAGCTACAACATCATTGGCTACAGGTGGAGCTTACACAGGAACAAGTACAGCGTTCACACAAGTTTTTTTTGCAGATGTAACTAATTCAGCCGAGTTTTTTAGTTTTGAAAAACAATGGATTCTTAATGTTTTATGTAAGGCAGAAGCAAATGAATTCTATTTAACACAAAATACTACAGCAGCCGATTTAAACCCAACAGTTTTAACGGGTCCAGTAATGTTACCAAACACAAACGAAATAGGAGCTGGTACTTTTTATGATTTAGATAGTGTACAAAAATCAGCTTACATTACTGAGGTCGCTTTATACGACACTGACGGTAATATGTTGGCAATTGCTAAACCAGACCGACCAATCAAAAAAGACGCTTCTGAACCAGCATACTTTAATTTAAAATTTAGATTTTAATATGGAGTTTAAAAATTTACCTAAAGTTTTAGGACTAGACGTATCAACAAAAACAATAGGATGGGCATTATTTAATATGGCAGACAAACAATTGTTAGAACTCACACATTTCTCACCAGTTGTTAAACCAAAACCAGAATACAAAATAGAAGAACATTTATTGAAAGCAGCAGCTTTTGAAAAAAAACTAAAAGAAGTAAAAGATTTAGGTATTGTAGAAGTTATAATAGAAGAACCTTTATTGACTTCTAATAATATATACACAGTAGGAACGTTATTAAGATACAATGCAATGATTGTAAAAACCGTATATGACGTACTAGGTATAATACCTAAATTTGTATCAACCTACAATGCTAGAAAATACGCTTTTCCACAACTAGTTAGAGAAAATGGTAAAGGTAAAAAAGTACTATTTGGACAATACCCTAAAGGGTGTGATAAGAAAAAAATTATATGGGAGGAAGTAAGAAAGTTACAACCTAACATGGAATGGGCTTACACTAGAAACAACACATTAAAAAAAGAATGTTTTGATATGGCTGACGCTTACACTTGTGTGCAAGGATATATGAATAAAGAAGGTATCTGGTAGATTTGACAAGTGCCCTTTTGTTGTGTAAATTTCTAACATGGCAGATTTCGATTTAATAGTTGATGTATTACAAGATGTGTTTGGAGAATGGAAAAATCATAATTCCCATTCAGGGCAAATATCATTTGATTGTCCCGTATGTTCTTTTGATTTAAAAGGATTGGAAGATGGGGACGGTAAGGGAAATTTAGAAATAAATTATAGGAAAAACATATATAAGTGTTGGGCTTGTTCTGACACTAACAACACAAGAGGTAGACTCCATTATCTTATGAGTAAATGGGCAAACCCCCACCAGAAAAAAATATTTAGTTTAGCCGTACCTGAAGAATTTAAAGAATCCGCTGAAGAATGGGATGACATTGTAATTCCTAAAGGATTTACATCATTATTAGGTGGTAACGATTTAGATATAAGATATAAAGAAGCAATTAATTATCTCACACGTAGGGGGATAACTAAAGAATGTGTTAGAAAATACAAGTTGGGTTATACTACGATAGGCAAATATAGTCATAGAATTATCTTCCCATCTTATGACAAAAAAGGAGAACTAAATTACTTTGTAGCTAGAAGTTATGTGAACACTAAATTAAAGTATAAAAATCCTAAAGTACAAAAAGATAATATAATATTTAACGAAGATAATATTAATTGGAAAAAAGACATCTACTTAGTTGAAGGTGTTTTTGATATGGTTTTCTTATCTAACGCAATCCCACTATTAGGTAAGACAGTTTCGGAGCATCTATGGTCGGAGTTATATAAAAGAGCAAAAGCTGACATTATAATATGTTTAGATGGTGATGCTTGGGCATCAACACAAAAATTATTTGACAAATTAAATGGTGGTATTTTACATAAAAGAATAAAGGTATTAAAATTACCTAAAGATAAAGATATTGGAGATTTAAGAGGAGACTTAACTTCATTAGATTATATTGAACTAGAAAAAAAATAAATTAAAAAATAATTGATGAAATATGATATGGATATAACTATAGAGTTAAGAGTATTTAATAATATTAAATATTATGATGAACCCCACACATACTATATGGGAGACAAAAAAATGACATCAGCAACACAGTTGATATCAAAGTTTAAACAAAAATTTGATAGTGACTTTTGGTCAGAAAAAAAAGCTGATGAAAGAGGAATAACTAAAGAAGAAATTTTAAAAGAATGGAAAGACAAATCAGAATATTCTTGTGAAAAAGGAACACTATTTCATGAGTACGCTGAAAATTACCTAAATAATAAAATATTCCCCTACCCAAAAGATAGGGTGGTTAAGATACTAGAAGGTAACGAATTTAAACAAGTAGACACATTAAAATCAGACTTCGATAAAATGGTAATACAATTTAATAAGTTCTATGAAGAATCTTACGGTAAACTAATTCCAATGAAATCAGAGATTATTGTTGGTGACGAAGAGTTGGGTATTTGTGGTATGGTTGACCAGTTATTTTGGAATACTAAAACTAATGATTTACAGATTTGGGATTGGAAAACAAATAAAGAGATTAAAAGGAAGAATCGATGGCAACAATTTAAAGAACCACTATCACATTTAGATGTTTGTGAGTTTAATACCTATTCTTTACAACTATCCTTATATCGTTATATAATAGAAAAAAACACTAATATAGAATTAGGTGACTCCTACATTGTATGGTTTAATGAAAAAAATAATAACTACGAACCAATAAAATGTAGAGACTATCGTAGTGAGGTTAAAGCTATGTTAAAAGACTATAATAAAAATGATTAATAAAATCATACATTTTTCTGATTTACATTTAAGACTATTCAAAGAACATACTAGGTATAGAGAAGTACTAACAGAATGTTTTATACAGTGGAAAGAGATATCACCAGATAGGATTGTCTTTACAGGTGACTTAGTACATTCTAAGAATCAGATGACACCAGAATTATTAGAAATTGTTAGTTGGGTACTTACGGAGTGTGAATCAATCTGTCCCGTCGTTATTCTGATAGGCAATCACGATTTCTTAGAAAATAACCAAGACCGACTAGACACTCTAACCCCCATTATACAAAATTTAAATAATCCAAACATAACTTATTTTAAACATAAAGGATGTTACGAAGATGATAATGTGTTGTGGTGTGTATACTCTTTGATGGAAGAGAATGAAAGACCGGACATACCAGAAAATACTGAAAAACATAAAATAGGATTATTCCATAGTCCAATAGAAGGATGTAAGACCGACTTAGGGTTTATGTTTGAAAGTGGTTACCCATTAGAAGGTTTTATAGGTCTAGATGTGGTACTAGCTGGGGACATACACAAAAGACAAACATTTGATATAGGGAATAACTCAAAGGCGTACATGGTAGGTAGTCTAATACAACAAAATTTTGGAGAAACAATTAAAAATCACGGGTATGGGGTTTACGAATTAGATAATAAGGTTTATAATTTTATTGACGTTAAATCTTCTTCACCTTATTTAAGTTTTAAAATAAAAGATATAACAGACATTGAAAAACAAAAAGAAAAACTATTAAATGTTTAACCTGCCAAAAGACATAGAGACAGAAATTAAAATGTTCTGTGAGTTGAATCAGATTGAAGATGTTGAAGGTTTAATCTTAAACTGTATTAAAGGTGGTTTTTCTATTGAAAAATTTGGTAGGACACCAGTAAAAGCTGGGATAGAGATAATAGAAAAGGAGAAGGAGGTTATTAAAGAAGTGGAAAAAGAAGTAATATTGGAAGTCATAAAAGAAGTACCGGTGGAGGTCCAAGTAGAAAAAATAGTAGAAAAAATTATAACAAAGACCGAGTACATTACAGATGATACGGAAGTTAAAAATTTATTAGGGGAAATAGAAGAATTAAAAAATAAATTACAACTTAAACCTAAAGAAATAAATAAAGAAGTAATTGTAGAAGACACTAAAAAAGTAGAAGGTCTACAGATAGAAATAAAAAAATTAAGAAATAAAATAGACGAATACGAAGATATATTAAGACACTTCCAAAGGTTTAGTGGTAATAAAACTACCCACCTTAAATCGTCCAACCTAAACGATGAACTATATACAGATTAAAAAATGACAGAATTAATTATTTGGATTTTAGCAGCTTACGGAATGTCCCAAATTTTGGTATTTGGCTCCATATTTGACCAACCCAGAGATTGGATAACAAAACACTCAAAATTCTTTGGGGATTTATTGGGGTGTATGATGTGCACCTCAACCTGGGTAGGGTTCTTTTTCTCCTTATCATTTTACTCACCAACACAATCAATGGTATTTTTACCATACACTAACATATTTTTTGATGGTATTTTGGCTAGTGGCTCTGTATGGGCACTTAACGCTATTGTTGAATGGTTTGAAGAAAATAGACCACCTAAAGACAAATAGTAAATGGTGTATAATAATCCATATATAAAGGTAGTTTGGGAGGACACACCAGAAAATTTTAATAATGAAAGACTTAAAAGAGTTAAAAGTTATTTTAAGAAAAAATACAACACACAAAGAATAAATGTAATAACTAAGGTAACAGACACTGGGAATTCTAAAGGTAGTCTAGATGTGGGTGATAAGATACTAGACGCGGCCTACCAAGATAATTTGGTAAAAGAATATCTAATTGACCAAGACATCGTTATAGATTGGGACAAGTTAAAACGACTAGACAATAAGATAGAAGAAAAAGCTTTAGAGAAATCTGGAAGTGAGGTTACCAATAAATTCTGGGCAATTAAATGGATTGAGTTTGATAACTTCCTATCTTTTGGTGAGGGAAATAGGATAGACTTTGAAAAACTAAATGGTATTACAGCAATAGATTCCACACCCTCTAACTTTGGAGGGAAAACAACCTTAACCGTAGACCTACTATTATTCCTATTCTTCAATTCAACCACCAAATCCACAAAAACAATAGATATCTTTAATAGATATACCGACAAGAATAGAGTGTTAGTTAGAGGGGAAGTAGAAATAGATGGTGATAACTTTATTATTGAAAGAGGAATTACAAGAAATAAAACAAAAAAAGGTGATTGGACAGTAAAGACTGAATTGAATTTTAGTAAAAAAATTGGTACGGGAACACTACAAAACTTACAAGGAGAACAAAGAAGAGAAACCGAAAGTATAATTAAAAAATCTATAGGCACATTGGATGACTTCCTATTAACCATATTAACAACTGGAAGTAACCTAGAGGAACTTATAGAAGCAAAACCAACACAAAGAGGTAGAATACTAACTAGATTTATAGGTTTAGAAAAACTAAAAGAAAAAGAACTTCTTTGTAAGGAAATGTACAATGAGTGGGCGAAGACACTGGTTTCTAATCTATATAATGTAGTTGACCTAGACACAGACACTAAAAAGTTAGAACAAGAAATTATAGATAATAATAAAGACATTGAACTACATACTAGAAGTATAAAAGAAAAAGAAGATACGATAAAATTAACAGAGAAGGAGAGAGACAGACTAATAAGTCAACAACACACCAACATAGACCCAAAAATAGTTAATTTAGACCCTAATGAGTTAGAACGAGAACTTGATAGATTACATAAAGAATTAAATAAAAATACACAGGAGTTAAAAAATATTTTAGTAGAGAAACCAAAGACTACCTATGATGAAAAACATCACAATAGTCTTACTGAAAAACTAAACGATAAAAAATTAGAAATACGACTATTAGAAAAAGAGATAAACCAAGAGACTAACTTTATAGAGAAACTAAAAGAAAGTGAAATGTGCCCAACGTGTAAAAGACCTTTGGACGACATTGACCATCAAGAGGAAATAAATAATAAGGTTAAATGTCTAGAAGAAAATAATTTAAAATTAATTACCCAATCCGTAGATAAGGAAAAATTAGTAAACGAGGAATCTGAACTGGATGTGTGTGTGAAGTTGTGGAGAGAATACGAAAGAAATAACCTTAGAAAAACAAAACACGATTTACAAATTAAAGACGTAAATTTTCGACTAAAAGAAAAAAAAGACATACGACAATTATGGGTCGAAAACGAAAAAAGACTTGAAGAGAATAAGTTTGTAAAAGAAAACATGTTAAAATTGAGAACCAGGATAGATACGTTATACGCGGAAAAAGATAACTTAAACAATCAAATAAGTAATTTAAAATCGGTAATTAAGAATAATAAAATTAATATAGGTGACAATAACGAAAAAATAAAAAAGATTAAAACTGAAGAAGAGATTGGTAAGATTTTTAAATCTTATTTAATAGCTTATGGTAAGAATGGAATATCTAAAATCATATTAAGAAATACGATACCATATATTAACAGTGAACTTAATAGGTTATTGTCGGACAGTGCGTTGTTTACAATGCAGTTAAAGATAAACGATAGAAATGAGTTGGAGTTTTGGATGGAAGATAATGATACATCAGTTGAAAAGTTATTGTCTTCTGGTAGTGGTTACGAAAGAACCATCGCTTCATTAGCTCTAAGAGCTGTTCTAGCAAAGGTATGCTCACTACCCAAACCGAATGTCGTATGTTTTGATGAAGTTTTTGGAAAGGTAAGTGATGAAAATCTAGAGTTAGTTGGTAACTTTTTTGTGAAGATAAAAGATTACTTTGAAAAGATATTCGTAATTACCCACAATTCTTTAGTAAAAGAATGGTGTGATAATACAGTCACAGTTAAGAAAGTTAATAATGTATCTAAAATAAATTAATTCCAGTAAACATTTACGAACTTACCACTTAAATCAACATCTAGTGAAGTGGGAAGTATTGTGTGGTATCTCATTTCGTCTGACTGGTCGTCCTCATAGTACCACTTATCAGTTTCATCACTACTAAACCCACCCATATTGTCAATTAAAACCTCAATCTCTTTTTCCGACTCAACATTATTGTAGTCTTCATCATAAATTTCCACCATAGCATTTATTACAACACTAGTTGTGTAGATGCTTATATCTTTAATACCCCAACTCCTAACATCTAAATCGTATCTCCAAAGTACCTTACAATTCAAGTAAACGACATCCATATCTCTATCACTATACTCCGGAAAGTATTCTTTTAACCCTGAAAAACTAACGTCATCAATCTCGGTTATAAAGGTATTAGGGTCTTCTGAAATTTGTTCCTTAATGGTTTTCTTAGTTAATTCTTGTTTAATAATCTTTTTAATAAGTTGGTTACTTGACATAATAAGTTTTTTAATGTTTATTAATAAATATATAGATGACACATAAACTATAGTCTTCTACTTTACTTTGTATTTGTTTGGTAGTTTATAAAAATAGTTGTATCTTTGTAATATTAAAATAAAAATATATGACGAAAAAGAAAAGAACAAAACAATATATGTTATTCGCGTTAGGGTACTGGGATAATATAAATGACATTATAAAAGAAGTGGTTGAGGTTCTAACTCCAGTTACTGTAGATTTTGGGGCGATGAGATATCTACACTCGGACACTTCCTTAATTTGTTTATTTGATAGTGATGAGGACTTTGAGAGTATGACAGAATATATCATGGAAGAACTAGACCTGTTAATAGATGTTTGTATCGTAATCCCTAAACCCTCGAAATTCTCATCTAGAATGGAAGAATCTTTAGAAAATCATTTATTAGGTAAAACTAACATAGATTTAGATAACTTACTATTGAATGACCTAGAAAATTTGGAAGATATAAAGGATATAATAGGTAAAAATACTAAAAATTTCGAACAAAATGATAATAAATTACGTATAAACACTAAGACTCCTGTAATATTGGACCTAGACGTCATATTAGATAAGATTACAGCAAAAGGAATGGACTCCTTAACCAACTCAGAACTTAAATTCTTAAAAAATCAAAGTAAGTCATGACAAAATGTCATGTAAAATACTCACGGAACACTATTTGTATAATATTAAAATAAAAACTATGCCAAAAAACAACATTTTCATCAACCAACAAGAAATACAACACTATTTAAAAGATGTTAGGAAATCCACAGTACTAACAAAAGAAAGAGAAAAAGAGTTAGCAACTAGAATACTTGCTGGTGAAGTTTCTGACACAGAATTAAAATCAATCCATAAAGAATTATTGGAGGGAAATCTAAGGTTCGTAATAAGTGTAGCCAAGGATTACCAGAACCAAGGTTTAGATTTACCAGACTTAATAGCTGAAGGAAATCTAGGTTTGTTAAAGGCAATAAAGAGTTTTGACTGGGAAAGAGGGTTTAGATTTATATCTTATGCGGTCTGGTGGATTAAACAATCTATTCTACAATCTTTAAATGATAACGCAAGAACTATTAGACTACCAGCTAATGTTATACAGGAATTACATAAATCTAAGAAACAACCTAGAGGTGACGATGCAAAACTAAATAAGAAATTAGATAACCTACCAATCACCCTAAATTTAAGTAAACCTATAAATGAAGATGGTGATACGTTATTAGAACTAATACCCAATGAAGAAGCGGACGCACCAGACGCTCAGTTCTACGATACGGGAGCTTTAAAAAGAGAATTAATCGAAACTATGTCAATATTGGACGAACGAGAAGCTATCATCATTAAAGAATACTTTGGATTGGTAGGACATCCAAAGACCTTGGCTAAAATAGGTGAAGATTTTGGACTTACAAAGGAAAGAGTAAGACAGATTAAGGAAAAAGCGTTAAGAAAATTAAGAAATGAGAGTGAAGGGTTGCTAGACTATATGAGTCGTTAATATTTATTAAGAAAAGTTTTACATGAAAAAAAGATTATTTCCAATATTAATTGCCTTATCAGCATTAGCTGTGTCAGGTTCAGCAGCCTTCTATTCGGTTTTTGGGTTGAGTAAATTATTCGCTGGTGCAAGTACCCAAGTAATCATAATGGCTGGTTCTTTAGAGTTTGCTAAACTAGTGGTAGCGTCTCTACTATATCAATACTGGGACACTATAAATAAATTCTTAAGAGCGTACCTTGCGATTGCATGTTTTGTCCTAATGATAATTACATCTGGTGGTATATATGGATTCCTATCTGGAGCGTACCAATCTACAGCAAACCAATCAGAATTATTAGATAAATCTTTAATGATACTTAATCAGAAACAAGTTAGATTTGAGGAACAGAAAGAAGACCTTAAAATTGAAAAGGTATCATTATCTAAATCAATATCTGATTTGCGTATAGCTTTATCTAATCCATCACAGATACAATATATAGATAAAGAATCAGGACAATTAATCACCACATCATCATCCTCAGCAAGAAGAGCATTACAGAGTGAATTAAAAACCTCAATAGCTGAAAGGGATATTATTAATGTTAAAACAGAAGCTATTATGGATTCTATTAACACAACTGACATGGCTCTATTAAATAAAGAAGTGTCTAATGAAGCAGAGAGTGAGTTAGGTCCGTTGAAGTATTTAGCGGAAACCACAGGTAGACCTATGAATGAGGTTGTAAATTGGTTCCTATTACTTATTATATTTGTATTCGACCCACTAGCAATAGCATTAGTGATAGCCTCTAATATGGCATTTGCTCAACTTAAACCTAAAGTAAAAGAAATTGAGACCTACCCAGTAGACCCCAACCCAACAGTACCACTAGAGGAACTAACAGAAGAAGAAGTTACTTACGACGGTATTTTAAATAATAAAGAAATACCATTATATGACCCATACACTGGTGAACTAAATCCGTACTATGAAGAATTAACCGGTAAAAAAAATCCATTAGATTTTACTGACGAGGACATGAGTAGGTTGACAGACACAACTAAAACTTTAATAGTGGAAGAACTAATAGGTGAACAGAAAGATGAATCACATAGTGACCATCTATATGGGGAACCTAATATATCAAAAATAAAAGAACCTATAGAAGATGTTCAAGAAGCCCGTATGAACATAATTGGTCAAAACGGTAATGACGGACTACACTACGATGAAAGATATTTATACGAGTTAAACCAAAGTATCCATAAAGAACTATCGGAAGAAGAAAAGATTAAAGAGATTGTAGAGTCATTCCAAGAAGAAGATGAACTTGATGAATGGATGAATCAATTAAGTAAAGACAAAGGTTTAAATTCAAAAGAAGAGGACCTACCTTTAAAGAAAATACTCAGATATACAAAAAGAAAATGACAGATACGGAAGAAAAAATAGATAGTAAAAAGTTTTATAATATTGTTTTAGATAAACCTAAAACACAAATAATTCTTTGTCATACAGGGAGGGACGCTTCAAATTATTATAATAGTTTAAAATATAGGATGGACGGGGACTACACAAAAATTCCACATTATATGATAACTAAAGAAGGGAGAGTGGTAGACCTAATTCCACCAGGTAGTACGTCTGAATTCTTTGGTAAAAAAGATGTAGATAGTAAAAGTATCTTCATTATTTTAGAAAATTTAGGTTGGTTGGCGAGAAAACCTGAGTTAAATAACTACGTCAACTGGATTGGTGATATTTATAAAGGTGAAGTGTTTAGAAAAAAATGGAGAGGTCATCTATTTTGGGCTAATTACACTCCCGAACAATTAGATTCTTGTGCTGAATTAATAGTACAATTGAATAAAGAACTAGGGGTTGAATTAGAATATACGGGACATAATGTAAGGATAGATAGTGTGGATAAATTTAGGGGGATAGTAAGTAGAAGTAACTATAATAATGTCTGGACAGATATAAGTCCAGCTTTTAACTTTGAAGAATTAATAGAAAAAATAGGATATGAAAAAAATAATTAAAAATGGAGAGCTAACAGATTTAGCTTATGACGACATGAAAAACTTTATTAGTTTATCACGTAGTTTAAATGAACAAGTAGAAGATGTTACTACCGATACCGAAGAAGTACAAACTGACGAATTTCAAGAAAGAAAAAGAAAAGAAGAAAAGGCAAAAGAATACACTATTAGTGGTGGTAAGATTATTGTTCATGGAACTAGTGAAAAAGAATTAGTGTTGACTGGTGATGAGAAAGCCGCATTCCAAGAAACTATGGATGGTTTTGTAGAACAAGTTGAAGACCTAGCTGATTTTAACGTCTTAAATATATACAAAAATAATATTGAGTGGTCTGGAAATTTAATAAGATTTGACTTAGAATATTTTTACGCGGTTGGTGAAACCAATGGTGTCTACATTAATGGGACTATGATTAAAATAAATGACGATTTTGTTGAGATGTTAGATAAATTAAGTAGTTTTTATGATGTCTTTTCTACAAAATGGGCTGGTGTCTTAGCAAGTAGAAAAACAACAGAAACAGAAGAAATACAGTAAAATTATGGAATATATTAAAAAGTGTTGGAAATGGATTGTAGGCATAATTGGATTCTTTGTTGGTTTGGTGTGGATTATGAACTCACACTCAACTAAAAAAGTTAAAAGAATAAAAAAAGATATAAAGAATAGTGAAAAGAACACTAAAAAGGTAGACGGTAAAATAAAGAACATTAAGAAACATAAAAAAAATACCAAAAAAAAGATATCAGAAACTAATAATCAAATTAATAAGATAAAAAAGAAAAGACCTAAATTTAAAAAGAAATCAGCAAAAGAAGCAAAAAATTCTATAAAGAATAGGTTAAAAAACTAATATTAATGAAAAAACTAATTATTATTTTATTATTGCTAAGTCCAATATGGGCATTTACGCAAACACACACCCTTACAGATAAAGAAGTTATAGGAATAGATTCTTTATTCCAAATGTACGAACAGAACGACAGTATACAAAAAATTGAAATAATTCTTTTGGGGTCACAACTAAACAACTATATAAAACTACACCAGTTAGACAGTCTAGAGTTACATTTTATGAACGAAAAGACCGTATTACTTAACGAAAGAATAGACTTATATATTGACCTTACTAAAGAGTTAAGACCTAAATGGTACAACAAACCAATCGTTCATTTTTTCTTAGGAGCTGCCACTATAACTACAGCAGCAATAGTCCTAGATAAAATTAAGTAGTTATCCTACCTTCCTTATATTTATATAGAAACTATATTAATGGCATTAACTAAATCCGATAAATTAGAAATAGAAAGAATTTCAAGAGCAGAAATCAAAGACTTTTTAAAAAAGGCTAGTTTTAAAACTACTGTCATTGATTTAGTAGAAAAAGAATTATCTTCTAACAATACTAAATTTTCTAGAACACACAAAAAGAAAGTAGCGGATATAAGTGCAAAAGTATTGATAGAGCTTTATAAAGTATTCTGGTTAAGAAGAAGTTTCTGGGAGAATCAAATAAAAAATATTGCATAATGGAAATAAGTACAGGTATTAATAAAAAAACACAATTTAATAAAACAATGGAGAATTCTGTAACGGATGCCGTATCTAAAGAAGGTAAAGGAAAAGATTATTTTAAAGTAAAACAGACTTTGGACACTGCTTTAGATGAAGAAGAAGTGATGATGTGTGAGGTTTGTGGTGAAGTCCATGAAGGTACTTGTGGTATGGAGGAGGAAATGGATGTAGAAGAAGCTACCGGAGCTAGTTCATCAGGTTCATATAGTGGACCTTTGTTTGGTGATATGCAAAGTGAAAAGAAAACAAGTAAAATTAAAAAAATAAAGAACTCTAATTTAGAATACAGTATAAAAGAGTCACTAAGAAAACACTTACTAGAAACCGACGAAGAAGAAGAGATACAAAACGAAGAAGACCAGGAAGAACAGGAAGAGTTACCAAAAGTAAGAAGAAGTGACAAGGATAGATTAAGGAGAAGACCATATTCTGCTAAAGCTAAATTCCGAGCGGGGTTAAACGAAGAGGAAGAGATGGATGAAGAAACAGGTGCTGGTTCATCAGGAGCTTATTCACAACCAGCAATCTGGGCAAAGAATAATAAGAATTGGAGAGCAGTATCAGATAAGAATTTTCCTAAATACGGTGGACCAGGTGCGACCTACGTAAAAGTTAAGGACAAATGTAAAAAGTTTCCCTACTGTAACCAAGGAGACATTAATTCCTTAGAGTTTTATGAAGCAGATGAATTGATGGAAAGCATTGGAAGAGTCTCTAAGAGATTAGGTAAACCTAAATCCTACATAGCTAAAGTTATAATGGAAGCTATGGATAGTAGTAATCTGGGTAAGAAGTTAAAAGACACTGCAGATGAAAGAGCAACAAAATCTGCAAAGAATAATAAAAAAACACGAATATCTAAAGAAGAGTTGGAAGAGATGATAACACGAAGTTTTTATAAATCACCAGTGACAGACCCTAAGGCAGGAATTGTAGGTGTGGCTAAAATGGATTTACCAATAGGTAAAATATTTAGTATGTCGGGTAATAAACCAAAATATGAGTAATAACTATATATTTATATAAAAAAAGAAATTATGGCAAAAAAGCATTCTAAAAATACAAACACAACACTACAAGAAAGTGTTGAAAGACTAGTTAGTGAGGACATCAAAAAAGAAATGACAATCGGTAACTTAAAAGACAGGTTAAAAGAAGCTGTTGGTGGTGGAAAAGTACCAGGTATTGCAGTTACTGACAAAGTTCTAAAACAATCTGGTAAAGATAATAAAGCTAGTGTTGATGCTATAATGAAAAAAATTAAAGATTACTTATCTATTAAAGATAATAGTAATCCTGAGTTCCCACACCAGAACAACTCAAAAACTGATTATGACTCACCGATGTATAGAAATAATACAGAACAGGAGGACTATGTTGACGAATGGAGAGGTGGTGGAATGGAAGACTTACAATACAACACAGAACCTAGTGACGAATTTAAAGAAAGATTTGGACAATATTTAGACGGTTCTATAGAAACGGGTAATAATGATGGTAAAGGTTCAGACGGTCAACAGGTTGCAAATGTAGTACCTTCTAAGTTGGGTGAGAAGATAAAGAAAACAATGAAGAAAAAACATAAAGATTTAAAAGGTGCCGCTGGAGACGCTATTCCTAATGATTGGGCACATCACCGTAACCCAGGGTATATGGGAGAAAGTACTCAGTTAAATGAGGTCCAAGGGATAAATGCTGAAAGAATTGCAAAAGAATTATATGATGCGATGGATGGGATGGGTACGAAAGAGGATGAGTTTTTTGCAGCAATACAACCAGTAGGTCGTAAAGGTCTTACACCAGAAGAACAAAAACAAGTAAAACAAGCTTATAAAAATCTTTATGATGAGGATTTATGTGATAGACTTCCTGGTGATTTTGGTGGTGATGAATTGAAAAAAGCTTTAACAGCTTTAGGATGTGGTTTAAATGAAACCATATCAAAAGAAAACATCACTGAAAGTATAAGTCATGATATGGAAGACATGAAACATTTGTTTAACTACAATAAGATAACCCAATAATTCTTTATTCCTTCATAATCTTTATTATAATTTGGGTATGGAAGGAAAAAAATATACACCACACGAATTTCTAAAATACATTAGAGAACCTTTAAGTCAGGAAGATGTTGATTTGTGGGTAAAATCACACGGACTAACTTTAGAGTTATCTTCAGTGTTCTTTGATTTTATAAACTCACTATATGTTTTAGTAAATAAAACTTACTTAGGGGAAGACGTAATAAAAAATATGGAGGACCAACAAAGCCATTTTAATTGGTGTTGGGATAAGGTAATATCTAACTTTAAAAAAGAAAATATACATTTTACTAAGAAAGGTAGTCACTACGAATATTTCTGGACTTTTTTCTATGATACATTTTATAAAGAACCTAGCCCTACAATAATAAAAAAAGTAGAAGATTTTTTTAAAGATTTATTTGCACCGGCTTCACGAAAAACAAAATCAGAGTTGGACATTTATACCGAAATGTATAAAATGTTAGAATTTCATTTAAAATCTTGACAAGTGAGATATATTACCTTATCCTTAAAACAAATAACGTAATATGAGTAAACTTTTTAATTTAGTAAGTACTAAACTAGTAGTAGAAAAAGAAATATTGGAGGCGGAATTAGAAGACGTCTTAAATAATCGTAACGAACTAGACCTAACCAAAAGATTGGATATGTCAGTTCAAAAAATAAAAGAGATTTCCACAGTCATGACGACAATAAGTTTATGGGAATCGTATAATAATAATTTAAAAACAAAAAAAGAAGATGGAAACATTAACAAAAATTAAAGAAATGGTAGAAAGCTTATCTGTAGATATGGCTAAATTTCACGAAAAAGCAAATAAAAGTGCAGGTGTAAGAGCAAGAAAAACAGCACAAGAAGTTAAATCTTTATGTCAAGACTTGAGAAAAGAAATTCTAGAAGAATCAAAAAATTAATAAAATGACTGGATGGGTTTATCTTTTATTCTTTGTGTGGTCTATTCTAATAATGACTAGGTATGTGGTGAATTTTTTATTAAATTTATTTAGTAACCCCCCTAAGAAATTAGAGTTAAATTGGAAAGACACAATAATACTAGGGTTTGGAATCTCGTACTTTTTAACTTACATAATAACAGGAATAGGACAATGATATTTAAAGAAATAAATAAATTACTACCATTCTTTTACGGAATTAGACTACACGATAATTACTTCATAGTCGACATGAATATCCCACCTAGTTGGGAATATTTTGAAATGTATGGTGAAAGTATAGCCACCAAAGCAAACGGTGCTAATAAAGATGGAACATCTTCAATCTCAATATTCTCTACTTTTAGTGAAAATAGTGTAAAAATAGTACTAGGTACTGCAGCTATCATCATAAAAAATAATGAGGAGAGAGAAGAAAAAAGTAGATTATTAGAAGTTAAAAGAATTGAACTGGAGAAATTATTTGAGAACGCAACTTTAGAAGATTTAAAAGGAATGAATTTTACAAGTACCAAAAGTATTAATAAACCAACATTAAACGATGAAGAAAAATCTAAAATCCTTGGGGTGGTTACACAAGGAGGCAACGAAGGACCAAAAGCAGTTAGTCAAACACAAGAAACAACTCATAAATAATATAAAATTACTAGAGTCTAAAGAGGTGGGAAATACACTCCACCAAACAAAAACAAAAGAAAAAAATACTTTATGGCAAAGGTTAAGGATGGTAATAATAGGAAAATGAAAGACTCGATAGAATACCTTTCGTCTTTTGCAGAAATTGCGGAGTGTCTGAATGAGTTAGATGTGCCACTAGAGGAATTGGAAGTGATAGTTAAGGTTAAGTCCCACATACATAACGAAATCCAAGAAGAGATATCCAACATAGGTAGACTAACGGTAGAAAAGAATGAGACTTTTACGGTTAATATTTCCGGTAATAAATTTACTTTTATAACTTAATTACTGGGTATAGTGTTTATATAGTAATGATTTTTTAAAACCTTTATTTTCTAATATATTATAAAGTTGTTTTCTTTGTACTGTTGAGAAATCAGTAACTAATAAACAATTTGCTATCCCCTCCATTCTAAAGTAAGAAGACATGCACTCCATAAATCTTTGTGATTCAGACACAGTCTTTAAACTAAATAATGAAAACTCATCTTCTTTTTGTATTACAATCTTGTTATTTAAACTAAATAATTGAGACATTTCTACTTTAGGTAGGTAGTTAAATAAAATGTCTTGAACCGTAACCCTAGTCTTAGTTTGATGGTCATATAACGTACCCTCAACTGTATGGTCACAAACCTCAATTAGTTGGTAGTCTTGATTTTTAATTGTGTTCCTAGTCCACCTACCCACAGTATCTTTTCTGAGTTTACCAACCTCTTTACCACTCCTTCTTTCAACCAAAGCAATCTCAAAAAAACATTTTTCCCTATTTAATATTTTTAATGGGAATATTGGGTTTGTTTTTTTCTTTAATTCTTTATATTTTTGATTAACTGTTTTACGTAAGTTAGAACTAAATAATATTTTTTTCTTTCTTTTATTATTAAACAGAATAATATGGTATTTTTTTAAATTCATTATGACAAATTATTACGACATACTTGGTGTAAGTAAAGAATCTTCACCAGAAGAGATTAAGAAAGCTTATAGAAAACTTTCATTAACTTATCACCCAGATAAAAATCCAGATGGTGAAGAAAGATTCAAAGGGATTGCTGAAGCTTATGCGGTCCTGGGTGATGGTGAAAAGAAAGCCAAATATGACGCTGGAGGTGGTGTCAAATTAGAGGACTTATTTGGTAATGGTGGTGGAGGTGCTAATCCATTTGATGCTTTTGAACAGTTTTTTAATGGTAGACAACAACGTAGACCACAACAACAAGACAGACCAAGAAGAGGTAGAGGCCAAGATTTAAAGGTACACCTAAGTCTTACCTTAGATGAGGTTTACCACGGAAGTGAGAAAGAAGTAAACTACACTAAAAGAGAAGGTACAACAGAAGTTTGCCCACAGTGTCAAGGTAGAGGAATTATCCAATCAGTAAGAGGAAATTCATTCTTTAGACAATTGGTAAATGTAGAATGTCCAGCATGTCAGTCTACAGGGTATTTAAATGGTGGTAACATAGTACAAAAAACTGTAAAATTTACCATACCTAGAGGTTGTAACTCTGGACATTTCTTAAAACTAAGAGGTGGGGGTGACGGTTGTTTTGGTGGTGAATCAGGAGACTTACTATTAGTCTTAGAAGTGGTAGAAACAAAAAATCAAAATAAAAGAGATTTAGACTACATCTACATTATGTCTATTTCTCCCTTAGAAGCTTTACTAGGAAAGAAAGTTAAGGTACCACACTTTGATGGACCAATAGAGATTACCGTTCCAGCATTATATAACACTTCTAAATCTTTAAAAGCAAATAAGAAAGGATTTATAAGAGACGGGGTGAAGGGAGACATGTACATACATCTTAACCAAAAATTACCAGTAAGGTTAAACGAAGACGAAAAAGAAAAAATAAAAGAACTACTAAAATCAGAAAATTTTGTTAACTAATGGGGTGTAAAAAATGTAAAAAAAAGGACTTAGAACAAGAAGTTAAGACAAACTGGACAATTCTTTTATTATCCCTTTTTGTGATGGTGGTTTTTGCTTATGGTTTATATAGCATATATTTTGACTTATTGAGTTTTTTTCCTTAATAATTACTATGGAGAAATTACAATACAAAATAAAAAATGGTCCACGAGTGGAATCGGTAAATGAATTTACACTCAGTGATGGTACCAAG
>TARA_R110000782_G_scaffold12913_5_pt1 | contig 29146 bp, 22 predicted proteins | sample TARA_R110000782 | Tara Oceans TARA_R110000782 (sample SAMEA4397859) | marine metagenome | biome: Polar Biome; feature: [SRF] surface water layer (ENVO:00010504); material: water (ENVO:00002006), including particulate matter (ENVO:01000060) such as... | depth 5 m | reverse complement strand
CGGCGCCACCCTGCTCCCCAAACTCGGCGAGGTGCTGCCCGTCACGCCCGAGCCGCGTGTCCGGGCCGTGACCGAAGTCCGTCACATCCAGCGTTCTCCGGCCACGGGACGCCTGATCGATCTTCTGGCCTGACCATCCCGGCGCTGAATGCCCGCGTGCATCCGACAGGGGTTCCCGCTACCATACATCCCGCGAACAGGGCGGCCGGTGTCACGCCCGGCCGGAGGGATGCCATGCCGAAACACACACGCACCGCCGGATTGATGCTGCTCGCAGCCTGCCTGTTGATCCCCGCGGGCTGCCGCGTGGTCGACAAACTCCCGTGGAGGTCGCAGGAGATGATCACCGACCCCAAACCCTCGACGCCGCCCATCATGCTCGACACCGCCAGCGGACGCCACCTCGTCGTGATGCGCGTGCCCACCGGCGGCTGGACGCTGACCATCGACAAGGCCGAGATCATCCCCGACGGCCAGCGCGTCTTCGTCACCGCCCGACGCCCCGACCCCGCCTTCATGCACACCCAGGCCTTCGTCAACCTCCGGGCCCTCACGCAGGTGCCCGCCGAGACCAAGGTCGAGGTCGTCGCCCGCGTGCTCGACCGCCACGCGGACCCCAAGGACAGCATCTACGCCCGCGTCGTGCCCGTGGAATCGTTCGACGAGTAAGCCCGTGCACACGCCGGACACGATCAGCCCGTCGGCCCGCGGCCTGCTCTCACTCACCCTTGTTCAGGGCCTAGGCCCCGTGCGCATCGCCCGCGTGCTGGAGGCGTTCGGCTCGTTCGAGGGCGTGCTGGGCGCGTCGGGCGCGGACCTCGCCCGCGTGCCGGGCATCGGCGACAAACTGTCCCGCACCATCCTCAAGGGCGTCCGCGAGGCCGGCCCGTTGGCCGACCGCGAACTCGAACGCCTGGCCAAGGCCGGAGCGGGCCTGGTGACGATTGCCGACGACGACTACCCCCCGCTGCTGCGGCAGATCCCCGCCGCGCCGCCGGTGCTCAGTGTGCGGGGCCAGCTCCGCCCGCACGATCTTGACCGCTACCCCGTCGCCATCGTCGGCTCCCGGGGCTGCACGCATTACGGCATCGAGCAGTCCGGGCTGTTCGGCGGGGCGCTCGCCCGCGCGGGGCTGACGCTGGTCTCGGGCGGCGCTCGCGGCATCGACACGGCCGCCCACCGCGGCGCGATGGACGCCGGCGGGCGCACCATCGCCGTGCTCGGCTGCGGCATCGCCAAGTGCTACCCGCCGGAAAACCGCGACCTGTTCGACCGCATCGCGGACGGGCACGGCGCGGTCATCAGCGAGCTGCCCGCCGAGACCGGCCCCAACGCCGAGAACTTCCCGGCCCGCAACCGGATCATCTCGGGCCTGTCGCTGGGCGTGCTGGTGATCGAGGCGGGGCTGAAGAGCGGCGCGTTGATCACGGCCCGCCACGCCGCGGACGACCACGGGCGCGAGGTGATGGGCATCCCCGGGCGTGTGGACTCGGCCGCGAGCGCGGGCACGCACGAACTGCTCAAGCAGGGCGCGCACCTGGTCTGCGAGCCCGCCGACGTGATCGGCGTGCTGGAAAGCCACGCCCGCCACCTGCACGCCGGCACGCACGACGCGATGACCGCCGACCCGGCCCGGCACGACCCGCCCCGCAACGGCCTGTTCGCGGGCGACGGGCCCGACGCGGACGAAACCATGGGCGACCTGACCGACCTGCAGCGTGCCATCCTCGGATCGATGTCCGAGCCGCGCTCGGCCGAGGACATCGGCGAGCGCGTCGGCCTGGACGCGGGCCCCATCCGGGCGGCCCTGACCATGCTCGAACTGGCCGGGCGCGTACGTCGGAACGGGTCCCGCTTCGAGCGGGCCCGATAACGCCGACCCTTTCACCCCGCTCGGGTGGGCGGGGACCGACCGCACCGCAGGTCTTGCGCGGCCCGATCCGGATCCGGAGCGGGCTTTTTCCTCACCCGTTCGGGGGGCGGACAGGCCGTAGTTGGTTGATTTTCGGTGCTTTGCGTCAAAAAACCCTTGTCGTGGGGGTTGTGATTGGCTATCTTGTACCGAACAAGTGAAGAAAAATCCGTGGCGGGCGTCGAACACAACACCCGATCAAAGTCATCACAAGCGGCCCGCTTCCGGGCCGGATGGCTTGGAGAGGACACGGCGCATGACACGGATGCAGACGGCACGATTCGCTCAAAGCCCCGCGGGCACCGGCTCCAATCTCGCGGACACGCCCACGCGGGCCGAGGAGCCGCCGCTGGTGATGCTCGGACCCGGCGGCCGGTTCGTCGGGGAGTACCGCGACACGCCGCGGGCGGCGTTCGGGCGTGGGGTCGGGCGGGGGCTCGGGTCGAACGCCGCGATCGCTTCGGTCGCGGGCCTGTGCCGGGGGAGGGGTTTGGGGCTGGGCCTGGTCCGCACGGACGCACGCCCCGCCAGGGAAAAGCTCGCGGCCGATCCGCGGGCGGAAGCGCTCGGGCTGCTGGTGGCCTGCGAGCGTCGACTGATCCGTCAGGAGGACCGCCTCGCGGGGGTCCACCGGGCGCTGAGAAGGGCTTCGGGGAACTCCGCTCCCAGAAGCCCGGGCATCGAGCGGGACGGCAGCGGGCGTCTGCGGCTGGTGGACGCAGCAACGAACGACGGAAAGGACAGCATCCATGAACCTGACTCCCAAGCAACTCAAGATCCTGCAGCTCATCCGGGACTCCCGGATCCGGCGTGGCTATTCCCCGACCATGCAGGAACTCGCCGACGAGATCGGCGTGAGCAAGGTCACGGTGTTCGAGCACGTCGAGGCGCTCATCAAGAAGGGCGCGCTCATCCGCGAAGCCAACAAGGCTCGCTCTTTGTCGATCGCTGAGGGCATCGCGGTCCCCGACGAGGACCGCCCGCTCAAGTACCCCCTGGTCGGGCGCATCGCCGCCGGCTACCCGATCGAGCGCGTCGAGGACGCCGACGAGATCGACCTCGCCGAGTTCCTGGGCACCTACGACGACGCCGGCTCCACCTTCGCCCTCCAGGTCGAGGGCGAGTCGATGCGCGACGAGGGCATCCTCGACGGCGACATCATCCTGCTGGAGCGCGCCCAGGTGGCGTCCAACGGCGACCGCGTCGTCGCCCTGCTCGAGGACGGCTCGACCACCCTCAAGACCTTCTTCAAGGAGTCGGACCACATCCGCCTCCAGCCCGCCAACCCCGCCTTCGAGCCCATCCGCGTCAAGTTCTGCCAGATCCAGGGCATCGTCAAAGGCGTCGTCCGGCGGTACTGAGCGTTCTTTCGGGAAGACCGTTCGAACAGGCGCCACGCTCCGGCCGTCGGACCAGCCCTGTCGGCGGACGCGACTGGAGCATCGGCACCTACCACCCGTGGGACCCGCCCGGACACGGTGGACCACCGGATCGCCGGCCAGATCCGGCACCCGGCTGGCACCCGTGCCGCCCAAAGAGAAAACGCCCGGGAACGCGCGAGCGCACGCCGGGCGTGGAAATTGGGAACAGCCGGAACGGCGGAGAATGGGCGGCGGTGCCCGACCGGACGCCCCCGCGCAGGCCCGGCAGAAACGACGATCAGTCGCGGGAGCGACGACGACGGGCCGCCAGCACGCCCAGTCCCGCCAGCAGACCCGCCCCCCCGGGGCCGGGCACCAGCACCGTGTCGGCCAGGTTCGTCGCGAACGCGAAGTCGTCCTGGTCGAGTCCGTACGAGGTCATCAGCGGCGTCAGGTCGATGTCCGAGGTGGTGATGTCGTCGTAGATCGTGCCGTAGATCACCAGCGCCGCCAGGAGTGCGCCCCGGTTGTTCTGGTGGTACAGATCCCCGGCGTACAGCGAGTTGTCGAACCCGCCCGCCTCGAACGCGTCGCCGACGCGGGCGACCTCCGACGTGCCGATCGTGTTGAGCAGATCGCTGGCCGAGTTGTAGTTCTCACGCAGCTGGGCCTGCATCTCGGGCGCTCCCGACCAGATGCCGGGGTAGAAGTGGTGCCCGGGGTTGCGGGCCCAGGTCTCGTAGAGCACCGCCTGCGCGTCGGGGCTGTGGTCGAGCACCGCCTGGTACAGGCCCTGGGCCGCGGCCCGGAACGCGGGCACGTTCCCGTCCGTCGGGTGCGTCGTCGGGCGGGTGCTGTACTCCTGCAGGACGACCGCGTCCCACCGGTCCCCCGCCGGGATGCCCGAGGTGATGACCGAGGTGCCGGTGGCCAGGTGATACTGGAGCGTCTGGCCGCTCACGATGCGCCCGTAGATGTGGGGCGTCTCGTGGCCCGCGGCCGTGGCGATGTCTCGCACCATCAGGTGCACGCCCCCCGCGTTGCCGGTGAAGCTGTTGCCGTAGAACAGCAGGCTCTTGGGCTCGGCGTCCGCGGTAGACGCGACGGCGAGCAGGACGATGGCGGCCAGGGGCGCGGATCGCTTGTTCGTAAGCATGGTGTGGATCCTCGTTGAACTCTGTGAACGAACGGACATGGTGCGTGGTCGGTTGGAAGGATCGGCTCAGCGCCGGCGACGCATCGCGCCCAGCGAGCCCAGGCCCAGCAGGAACGCCGTCGAGGGAGCGGGGACGGCGGCGAACTCCATGTATCCCAGGTAGTAGAATCCGAACGAGTTGGTGTTGTTCGGGCCGGCGGTGACCGAGATGACGATCTCGCCGTTCGCGTCGGCCTGGATGCCCGTCAGCCGCGTGACGTTGCTGGTGTTGTTGGCGGTGTCGAGCAGGGCGAAGTCCGAGTTGGCTCCGGTGGCGGTGTACATGGTCTCCCGGTTGTCCGAGACGCCCATGCGCGATCCGAAGAACATAAAGTCGTAGGTGGTCGCGCCGGTGGCGTCGAGCCCGCCGATGGTGAAGCCGCCGGTCGGCTCGGTGAAGCCGCCGAACGCCGAGAGCGAGCCGAACAGGTTGTCGGCGGTCGCCTGGCTGGGGATGCCGGCCGCGTCGCCGGCGCCGGCGGGCGCGCCGCTCTGGTTCGATCCGGGCCAGAAGTTGTCGGTGACGTTCAGCGTGTAGCCGGTGCCGTTCCCGTCGGTGTCGATCAGGTTGAAGACCGGGTTCTGGATGTGGTCGATGTTGTTGTAGTTGCCCGGGGTGATATTGGACTGATCTCCGAAGTCCACCCCGATGATGCCCGCGGTGGCGGCGGTGCCGACGGTCGTGAGGACGAGTGCGGTGGCGATGCGGTTCATGCGTGATTCCCTCCGAGATATGGGCGCACCGACAGCGTCGGTCGGCACGCGGCCCACGAGATGCCCCCCGCCCGAACGCCGGGCGGGGATGTTCCGATTGAGTTGTGCTGGCGCCCGGTCAAACCCACGAGCAACCGGTGATCGGGATCGAAGATACACCGCATGTAACCGTTTACAAACGGATCCGTCAAAATAATGATCGGACCTGACCAGCACCCGGCAACGGGACCGCCCGCGGGCCATCGAATCTGGAGCGAATCACGGGGAGCGCGGCGCGCCCGTCGCGTCGTGAGGGGTCAGAACCGCAGGTGCGCCGGCTTGGAGTCCGGGCCGCGGTAGTTCATCACCCGCCGGATCATGTCCAGATCCACGGGGCGCGTGATCTTGATGTTCCGCGGGTCGCCCCGCACGACCACCACCCGCTCGCCGAGCCGCTCGACCAGGCCCGCGTCGTCGGTGCTGGTCATGTCGGCCTGGGCGTACGCGCGGACGAGCAGGCTGCGCTCGAACACCTGCGGCGTCTGCGCCAGCACCAGCCCGTCGCGATCGACCGTTTCCTTCACCGCGTGCAGCGGCGCTTTGTCCTCGACGCCGAGGATGCCAGCCAGCGGATCCGCCTTCTCGTCCGAAACGGTGCCGCCCGTCCGCTTGATCGTGCTGTCGATCTCGACGCCCGGCACCACCGCCGGGAACCGCTGCGCGGCGTCGAGCACGCGGTCGATCAGGTCCGGCGGGCACGCGGGGCGGGCGGCGTCATGGACCGCGACGTGCGTGGCGGCGGCGGGCACCGCGTCCAGCGCGGCCTTGACCGTCTCCCACCGCTGCGACGCCCCGCCGCGCACGATCGTCACGCCGAGCATGGCCAGCATGTCCGCGTGGCGGAACCTAAACGCGGCCATCGCCTCTTCCCCGTACGGGCCGGCGACGATCACCGTCTCCGTCTCCGGGCGGGTGTTGAACAGCTCGATCGTGCGCTGCAGCACGGTGCGGCCGCCCAGGTCCTCGTCGAGCTTGGACCTGGCGCCGAGCGCCTCCACGCCGGACGCGGCGGCCTCCGTGTTGAATCGGCTGGACGAACCGGCGGCGGGGATGATGACGGCCAATCGCATCTGCGACGATAGTCGCCCTTTCCGCGGACGTTTCCAAAGAAAAGCCCCCGCTCGGACGAGCGGGGGCCTTGCGGGATCGTTGCACGGGAGGGGCGGGCTTTACGGGCAGCCGGCGCTCCACTGCTGGATGAACTCGGCGATGTCGAAGAAGTTGAGGGTCCGCCACGGCGCGGCCGTGTCCGCGATCTCGTCGCCGGCGGTGAAGGCGGCGATGAACTCCGTCACGTCGTCGAAGTTGACCAGGCCGTCGGCGGTATAGTCCGCCGGGCAGGACTTCTGCCCGTTGAAGTAGCGCCGCGCCTCATGGAAGGCCTCCGGCCCGATGACCATGCCGACGTAGCGGCCGGGCAGGTCGTCGGCGGGCGGGTGGATGCCGCCCCACATGCGCGAGAGCGAGCACTGGTCCGACGCGTCGCGGTAGCTGGCCCACTGCAGGTGGACGTCGACGGAGGGCCCCTCCTCGAAGACGAGGAACTCGTTCTGGGGCGCGACGAACTCGCCGAGCCCGCCGGGGAACCACTCCGAGCCGGTCAGCAGCGTGAGCAGCTCGGCCGCGGCGCGGGAGTAGGTCGAGTGCCCCGACATGTAGCCGGCAAACGGCGGCGACACGAAGCTGGGACGCTGGTAGGGCCACCAGTTCTCGGCGAGGATCCAGCCGACGCCGGCGGTGTCGATGTTGGGGTCGACGATCGCCTCGGGCCCGCGCCAGGCCTTGATGGCGATCTTGCCCTCGCTGCCGGCGAGGTGCTCGTGCTTGCCGCCGGGCGCGGTGGTCTGCGGCGTGACAACCTCGATCAGATCATCGATGAGGTGGATGCCGTCGGGGTTGTAGCTGGCCGCGGTCGGGTCGGAGCACTGGCCCTGATCGGCCAGGAAGCGGATGGCGGAGACCGGGCGGATGTAGTCGTAATAGCCCTTGATGGACCAGCACGAGATCGCGACGTCGTGCATCGCGGCGCCGAGCGAGAGGTAGCTCTTCACATCGAACTCGAGCGGGTCGACGATCGGGCCTTCGCCCATGAAGCGGCGGTCGAAGTCCGGGTGGTCGATCACGTAGTTCATGATCGTGAACCAGTGGCCGGGGGGCGTCTCCGAGGACGGGCCGTCGGCCCAGAACTCGGCGAGGATGCGGGTGTAGTCGCCGCGTGGGACGATCTGCTGTGGGTAGGGCTGGCCGGTGACGGGGTTGACCGTGTAGCCCTGGCTGCCGTGGGCGCCGGTGACGCGGTCGTAGAAGCTCATTTCGCCGCCGATGCCGGGCAGCGGAACGGTGTTACCGATCGCGTTGGGCGACACGTCCCACATCACGCCGTCGGCGGGATCGAGGTGGCTCGACCAGGTCGAGACCATCTCGAAGCCCCAGCGGTACAGGTCGCCGGGCTCCTGGTGCAGCGGGGGCGGTCCGGGGTTGTGCCAGACCTTCCAATCGTGCCCGTCGCGGCTGAGGACCTCAAGGTCCGACGGACGCAGCGAGAAGCCCTCCACCTCGCCCCATTCGGGCGAGAGAAACGGCGGGAAACCGCCGGGGATCGGGTTGCCGTTCTGGTCGACAAAGTCGGACAGCGCCAGCGGCTGCCAGCGGTTGGGGTCGATGATGTCCGGGTTGCCCGGCTCTTCCACCGCCAGCGGGGGGTTGACCGGCGTGTAAACCTGGTTGGTGTAGCCGTTGGCCTCGTTGGCGCCGTCCTGCAGGCCGTAGGCGATGTAGCTCTGGGCGATGCGGGTGCCCACCGCGCGCGGGTCGTTGCCGACGTCATTGAAGTAGAACGGGTCGTAGCCGAGCGAGATCATCAGATTGTCCAGCTCGGGGAAGATGTCGAACACCCCCACCGAGAACTGGAAGCGGTGCTGCATCAGGCGGTAGGTCGCGTAGGCGATGGCGGCGGCGCGGTCGGCCTCGGGGTCGGCCGAGGTGAGCTTCTCCTGGTGGATGACCTGGTCCGCCACGGCGTCGTACGCGGCCCAGGCGTCGTACATCGCGCCGGAGATGTGGTAGAGGTTGCGCGCGTGGATCGTCGGCCGCGCCAGGTCGTGGCGGATGGCGAAGAGCAGCATCTCGTTCCAGACGCGGGCGGGCGAATGGGCCTCGCCCCGCGTGTTGCGCGGCGTGCGCTCGAGCATCTGCGTGGGGGTGAGGGTCTGGGCCCGCATCACGTGGCGCTGGGCCTGCGGCTCTGCCGGGCGTTCGGCCGGGCGGCTCGGGGCCGGCTGGGCGGGCGTGATCTTGCGGGCCTTGACCGGACCGGCGGCGGTCAAACCGGCCATCAACGCGATCGCGCTGGCCGTAAGGGCGGCTGAGTTGAAACGCATGGTCGTACCTCTCTCCGATTGTCTGCCAAAAACCCACGAAACGGGCCCGAACGGCGGGGTGGGCCTCTCGGATGCACTCTACCTGAAAAAACCGGGGTTGAGAACCCATTTTGTTGGAACCTCGGGGAGAAACCCGGCAATGCTTCGTCGAGGCCCGATTTGAGGACCCAAATCTGACGTTCGGGCTTTATTCGGGTGGGGCCGGGGCCGGGCGGGGCGGCCGCCGCGAACCCGCGCGGGCCCGGAGGCGTAGAGTCGGTGGCGGGTTCTCCCGCGTTCTTTGACAAGTTGGGGCCGATATGGCATTCGACCGGATAGGGAAGGCTTGGTGTGGCGCGTCGAGGGGCGTGCTGGCCTCGTTAAAAGCACGCAAATTCATAACTGCCGAACCGCAGTTCGCAATGGCGGCCTAATACAGGTCTCCGATTCTCCGCCTGACGCCCGATGGGGCGGGGAATCCAGATCATCGGGCTGGTCACCGCGTGGCGCCTCTTGGCGCGGTGGCGAGGAGGTTTCAAGCGGCTGGGCCGAAGCACAGGGTGTCGATCCCCGGTGCGAGGCCGAGATTAAATGATCGAATACACGCGTAGAAGCATCTTGCTGACTATCTCGGGACGGGGGTTCGATTCCCCCCGGCTCCATTTCAAGTTCCGGGCTTTCTGCCCGGGATCTGGGCTAGGGCCCGCTTGCCGCCGCAAGCGGGCCTTTTTGCTAGACTTAGGGCGCTGCCAAGCCGTTCGACGGGCCTGATAAGTTCGTGTAGATTCGCGTAGATTCAGGCGAAACTGTCCCAAATCTGTCCCGGAAGCCCCCAATGTCAAAGCGTCAGCAGAGCGAGAAAGACATGCAGGTCCCGAGTGGGCCGCGAGGCCTACGCAGTAGGGGCAAAGGCCCCAACTACTATCTCAAGCGTCAGTTCAGGGGCGAACGACACTCGTTTCCACTTGGTCCTGATCTCAATCGGGCTCGGGCACGTGCACAGCAGATACTCGACGCCATGGCTCGGGGCGACTTCAAGGCTGCCGACTTTAAGGCCGAGCGAGTCGACATCCAGAAGGCGCTCCGAGAGCAGACACTCTATGAAGCAGGAACTGAACTCACGATGGCTGACTTTCGTGTTCTCGAAGAGGTAGACATCTATGAGAGCGGCTTGGAAAGGGGCCGGCGTCTTGTCAGGATCGAAGACTACGCAGATCCTCTCGACGCGCGATACCGACTCCAGCGATTCGTCGCGGATCTGATGATGATCGCCTGCATGGCGGCGACGCTGGCTCCTAGCTCCTACCTGTCGGCGCTAGAAGGAAGAGATCTATGCACGCGTGAGGAACTCGCAGAAGCTCTCGGAAGACGGCCACAAACGATCACAAAGTGGATCAGCGAATATCGGAGACAAAACAAAAAGAAGGATCCGATCTGGGTCCGTCGTCTTCCGGGACAAGAACGCGGATTCCTAGTGAAGGTGCCAACTTTTATGGCTGAGCTACGCGCTGGCCGAGTGTCCTAGCTGACGAGGCCATTAAGCGACTGAATGCGGCGTGCGCCTTCTGTCAAAGTATAGTTAGCGTAGACCATCGTCTCTTTAACATTGGCGTGCCGCATAAGGCCCATGATTGTTTCCAGCGGTACGTCGCGATCACGCAATGTGAATCCGAAAGTATGGCGTAAGTCGTGGAGGCGGGTCGGCGCGCGCATGCCCACTCGCGTACTGCCTCTGCGAGGTCGACAACAATCGAGTCTCGGCGGTCATTCACGGCGAGTTGATGGGCCTCGCGTATCCACTTGGAAAGCTCCGAGAGGACAGAATCGGCAAAGACGATTGTCGCCTCACCGTCAGAGAGATCGCTAATCGCTCCGGGGATCGGGCGGCCGGAGGCATAGAGCCCCTGTATGCGCTGATTCAACCCCGCCCACTTGTCCACAGTCGCCGCCATGTCTGCTCGGACTCCGATTAAAAAGTCAGTCGATCTTCGCGAAACCCCTTCGGTCCGCCAACAGGGTAAGAAAGATCGAGCGATTCTACCATCCTCCGGAGGGCCGCGCAGCGAAGCGGGAAGTGGCCCGAAAGCAGGGAACTCAAGCCGCCACAATCGCATACACTGCCGACGGACTGGCTTCGGGGACTGATTCGTGCCAGTTTCCATTGTTGAGCTCCTCTTCAAAGAGTTTGTGATTCAGGAAGCCGCCTTCGAACCACAGAGCCTGGTTGGTTGTCGCGGGGTTCTTCGGATTGGGTAGGAGAGCTTTCTCCTCCCACTCCTTCGGGTCGACGCCAGAGCCTGGCGGTGAACTCTTTGCATTAGGGAAGAGCGTACACGATGGCCTTCCCCGAGCCAGAATGTTTTCGAGCGGCGCTTCACGACGGTCCCAGCAACTAGTTCATCGCGCTCTCCATCCGCTTGACCAGTTTCTGGCCCTTCGTCGAGAGCCATAGACAGCGTTGACGCCGGTCCTCCTTGTCTGTTTCGACCGTGATGAGCCCGAGCCCCACACGGCCTTTGGACTCGAAATGGCCCAGCCGATGCACGATGCGGGTTGCGGATGCCGAGGAAACGCCGAGGTTGTTCTGGAGATCGGTGACCCTGCAGCCGGGATTGTTGGTGATGTAGAGGAATCCGTGCAGATCCTGAACGGGAAGCGTTGCGTCCAGATCACGGACGACCTGGATGACGATCGATATGCGGAAAATCTCTGACACTTGTGTGTCCTCCCTCGACGTCCGACACTTGGTGCTTCGGGATCCTGCCCATCGCGTCGTTAGTTTGTTCCCTGCCGAAACTTCCGCCGGGCCTTCTTTACTGGACATTTTCTCCCAGTCTTCTTCTCGGTTCGATCCCGGGAGAACTGCGGAGTGTCACTATTACTGAGAGCGGTCTTCAACTCAACGACTGCGGCACAGGAAGACGTCGCCGGCCGCACATCATCACGGAGCACCGACATGACCTGAGCGAAATCGATCTCGAGCAGCTCGCAAAGCTGGAGGAGATGTTGTTGCATGAGCCGCCTCCGGGCCACTCGCCGTGCTCAGCCGCCGTGCTCGTGGTCGTCTTCGCCCAGGGGCTGGTTGCCGGACATCGACGGGCCGAGGTGGATCGCGTGGAGGAGCAGGCGCATGCCCGCGTGGTTGAGGCCGCGGTTCGTGGGGTCGCTGGCGAAGCAGATGACGTTGCCGCGGCCGACGCGGTGGTGCGTGACGGCCGGCTGGCCGGAGAGGGTGTGCAGGTTGGCGGCCGAGATGCTGCCGCCGATGCGCGGGGCGAGAGAGCGCGGGTCGGCGTCTTCGCGGGGCGCGAACTCGGCGAACCGCGCGAGCACGTAGCCGCTGTCGCCCACGGGGAGCGGGGACCCCGAGAACATGTGGAAGCCGACCAACGGGTCCAGACCGGCGGCCAGCGGGTGGGTGGTGTCGATCTCGGCCGCCAAGAGCACGCCGGGCACGCGCCGGTCGATGCCGCGGGCTTCGCGCTGGGCGTAGGTGAGGGTGTGGAGTTTTTCCGAGGGGGTGCGGTCGGTCGTGTCCCAGGCCAGCTCGGGCAGTTCTTCCTCGGGCTTGACGTTCTGCTCGCGCTCGAGGCCGACGAGTTCGGACGACGCCCAGGTTGCGCTGCCCGACAGGGCGACGACGGTGCCGCCGGCGCGGAGCCACGATTTGAGCGCATCGAGATTGGAACCCGACAGGGCGCTCATCCGCCCGCTGGGCAGCACGAGCACGTTCGTGCGGGCCCAGTCGACCGAGCCGAAGTCTTCGAGGTTCACCACCGAGTGCTCGGTCGGGCTGACACGGTCGAGCAGGTGCCAGGTGTGGCCGAAGCTGAGCGAGCTGAAGGCCGGACCCGAGGCGAGGACCACGGAGGCGGGGATGAAGCGGCGGTTGCCCGAGTTGCCGATCGCCGGGCCGCGGACGGGATAGCCGGTGTCGGACGCGTGCATGTCGAAGCCCTTGCCCCAGAGCCGGCCGACGAACAGGCCCAGCGTGTCTTTGTCGTTGCGTGAGGGGAGCACGAGGAGCGAGCCGGCGGGCACGATCGTGCCCGGGGCCAGCTCGATCTCCGATTCGGTCAGACGGGCGAAGATGCCCATCTCGGACGCGGTCGCGAGGACCTCGGGGAATCGGTGCTGGTCGCTGTCGACAAAGAAGGCGTAGGCGCTCTCGAGGGTCGGGCGGTCGGAGAGGGCCCGGTCGGCGTGGGGCTGGTACGCCGCGAGCGGCTCCAGATCGGCGGGCGGGAGCGGCGCGCCCACCTCGAACGCGTCGAGCCCGAGCATGACGGGGAAGGACCAGCTCGTGATGTCGTAGGTGTCCCGGTCCTCGACGACGGTGTCACGCTCGAAGAGCGTCTGCGCGAGGCGGCCCATCGGCTGGGCGGCGGGGATGTACCACGCGTCCTGCTCGATCGTGACCGAGTCGGCATCGGAGACGAAGGGCGGGAAGTAGCCGCGGACGAGCGGGCCGGCCATCTCGGCGTCGCGGGTGAGGCGGCGGATCTCGATGCCGTGGGCGGCGCAGAGGTCCCACACGCGGGCAAGCTTGTCGGGATCGTTGTTCGCGGCGATGACGAAGCCCGCCACGTGGCCCTGGGCTCGCTCGGAGGACTCGCGGAAGAATCGGGCGAAGCGCTCGATCTGCTCGGCGCGGTGGGCGGCGGTGTGTTCCACGTAGGCCATCGCGGTGATGAAGTGGTTGCGGGCGCGGTCGCGCAGCGAGAGGTTGTACCCCGGCGCCCCCTCGGCGAGCACGTCGATCGAGAGCCCGGCGCGCCCGTGCCCGCCCTGCTCGGTCAGCAGCGAAATCGCGCCGTGGTAGACCGGCGTGACCTTGCCGTAACCGGGGTAGAGGTAGTCGAAGCGTTCCTTGGTGGCGTAGGGCAGGCCCGCGCGGTCGAACGCGCCGGCGCTGGCCCGGCCGAGCCGGTCGAACCACTCCTTGGACTCGGCGGGGATGTTGGCGTTGTACGGCGTGTCACCCGCGCCCATAAAGTATGGCGCGTGCATGCCCTGCTCGTGGTAGTCGACGTGGACCTGCGGCATGTAGCGCCGGTACATCGCCATGCGGGCGCGGGACTCGCGCTGCGTGCCCCAGATCCAGTCGCGGTTGAGATCGAACAAGTAGTGGTTGGCCCGGCCGGAGGGCCAGGGCTCGTGGTGCTCGCGGGCGGCGCCGTCGGGGTCGGGGTTGGCGCCCACCACCTGCTCGTACCAGTGCACGTAGCGAGACCGGCCGTCGGGGTTCAGGCACGGGTCGATCACCACGACCACCCGCTCGAGCAGGTCGGCGATCTCCCGGTTCGTCGAGGCGACGAGCGTGTAGGCGAGCTGCTGGGCGGCCTCGGTGCACGAAGCCTCGTTGCCGTGCACATTGAAACTCAGCCACATCACCGCGGGGTTGTCCCGCGCGACCGCGGCCGCGCCGTCGGCGTCCGTCTCGCCGGGCCGGGAGAGCGACCGGTTGCGTTCGAGGATCTCGTCCAGCCGGGCGATGTTCGCGGGCGACGAGACGGTCAGGATGCCCAGCTCGCGGTGCTGGTTGGTGCGCCCGTAGGGCAGGTAGACTGCGCGGTCCGAGGACTCGGCCAGGGCGCGGACGTAGGCCACGGTGTCGTGGTGGCGGGTGAATCGCTCGCCGGTGGCGTAGCCCAGAAAGGATTCCGGGCTGGGGACCGCGTCGGAGAACGCGAGGTTATCGGTCATGCCGTCGAGCCGGTACTCGAACGGTCGCTCGCCCGCGGGCACCGGCGAGGCGGGCGGGAGTGGGCCCGCCCGCCCGGTGCCGGGGAGGACGAACAAGGCGATGGCGGCCAGCGGCGGCAGGATTCGGGTTCGACGCATCTCTTCCCTTCCGTCGGGTTCATGGTCCGTTGTCGGAAACCATGGTACCGCGGCAGGGCCCGGACGCGAAACACGGATTGGTCGGGCACGGGCGGGCTGTGGCCCTCGGCCTTACGGGCAACCGGCGTTGTAGATCGCGATGAACTCGGCCACGTCGAAGAAGTTGAAGAGCGTGTCGCCGTTGAGGTCCGCTGCGGGGTCGGCGGCGTTGAAGTCCGCGATGAAGCCCGAGACGTCGAAGAAGTTGACCAGGCCGTCTTTGTTCCAGTCGGCCGCGCACGCCGGCGTGATCACGATGCGGAAGCCCTGGGGGAACCCGTTGTTGCGATTGACGCCGATGCCCGCCATGATCAGCCCGTCGGCCGAGATGCAGGTCAGGTCGAGGATGAGCAGCTGGGCCGGGATGGTGATGCCGCGGTCGGTCAGCCAGACCTTGATGTCCTCCATCCCGTCGTCCTCGGTCCAGATGAAGCCGGTCGAGGCGGACGGGTTGAAGCGGTTGTATCCGACCACGATCGATCCGTCGGGCGTCATCCCCCCGACGGAGGCGAGGCCGAATGGTCCCGTGGTGCCGAACAGGGTGCCGAGGACGCGCAGGTCCCACCCGGTCGGTGTGCGGTCCCACAGGGCGGCGGGGAAGTAGCCGAAGATGGTGTCGTACACGTAGCCGCCGATGATGTCGCCCGCGGGATTGACGTGGGTTGCCTCGGTGAAGGCTTCTTCGGTCGGGAGGCGGGTGAGCACGCCGTTCTCCCACACGGTGGGCTGCCAGACGCCGCCGGTGCCCTCGTCCCATCCGACGATCACGGACCCGTCGTAGTTGGCGTGGTTGGCGCGGCTGTTCCCGCCGCTCGAGCCCAGATCCGTGACGCCGCCGGGCGTGCTCGCGATCGAGGCGTGCGCGCCGCCGTTGGCGAAATCGTTCGGGCGCCAGTACAAACCGACGAGTTGCTGCCCGTCGCCGGAGATGCCCCAGGCCGAGCCGTATGCCAGGTCGATCAGGCCGCCGTCGGCGGGGGGCGGGGGCATGAGTTCGGTCCAGCCCTGACCCTCGGTCCAGACGCCCTGCGTGACATACTGGCCGTCGGAGGTGATGATCGACGCGCTGACTCGGGTGCCATCGTCGGACACGTCCGGGGTGCCCGCTCCGCGTCCGAGGGACTGGGTGCCGCGACCGAGATTGACCAGGCCGCCGGATTCGGTCCAGCGGACGGTCTCGTATACGAAGTCGTTGCCGACGATGACGGTGCCGTCGGCGGACATGTCGAGCGGGTAGATGTTGCCGAGCATCTGCAGGCTGACCTGCTGGGCGTGGGCGCCCGCGGCGGTCGCCGCGATGAGCGCCAGGGCCGAGTGCATATTCATGAAAGCGTTCCTTCGTTCTGGAGCGTTGCTTCCTGGGGCGTTGCTTCGGCCGCGGTGCGGGGCGTGCGGGCGCCGGTTCGGGCCCGGATCAGGGGCAGCCGGCGTTGAACGTGGCGATGTAGCCCGCGACATCGAAGAAGTTGAACAGATCGTTGCCGTCCAGATCCGCGGCCGGGTCCTGGGCGTTGTACAGCGCGAGGTAGGCGCTCACATCGAAGAAGTTCAGCGTGCCGTTGCCGTCGATATCGGGCGGGCAGTCTGTGCCGTACTCGAGCGTGACGAGGAAGGCACCGTAGCCGCCGGTGTGGCCGATGATGGCCGTGCCGTCGGTCGAGATCGCCTGCAGCACCTGGAGGCTGACGGACGAGGGGATGTTCGCGCCGATCGCGTTGAAATAGGTCTTGGCGAGCTGGAGGTTGCCGTTGCCCTGGGGCTGGACCCAGGCGCGACGGCTGCCCAGCAGGATGTCGAATCCGACGATGGTGCCGTTGTCGGCGATGTCCATCGGGATGCCGGACCAGCCCGGGAGGATGGCGCCGTTGCCGATTTTGGACGCGACGCCGTTGACGAGCATGCCCGCCTCGAAGGTTCCGGAGCCCTGGTCCCAGGTGCCCAGCAGCACCGAGCCATCGTCACGCATGCCGTGGAACTCGCCGCCGGTTTGCAGCGACGGATCGAGCAAGGTGCCCTGACGGGTCTTGCCGTCCCACATCGTGGGCGTGCGGGTGCTGCCCTGCGCAAAGCCGGCGATCAGCGAACCGTCCCCCGACACGATCGAGGCACGGTTGCCGCCCAGGCCCATGTTCTCGAGCTGCTGCATGCCGTCCGCGGCGGTCCAGACGAACCCGCGCCCGCTGCAGCCGTCCCACGACAGGCCCACCGCGACCGACCCGTCACCGGAGAGTTCGTACCCGTTGCTGCGGCTCGGGCAGAAGCCCGCGTTGGGCAGGAAGCCCAGGCGCGTCCAGCCGTCGGCGTCGGTCCAGATCGCGGCCTCCTCGGCGAGTGCATCGGCCACACCCGGGAGGCTTCCGAGCAAGGTCGAGCCGTCGTCGGAGATAGCCACCACGGGGTCGGCGCCGAAGAACAGATTGTCCACCTCGATGATGGTGAAGGTGTTCGTCTGGCGGTCCCAGCGGTAGCCCGCGTCGATCGCGAAGTCGCCGTTGAAATCGATCCCGCCGACGACCCAGCGCCCGTCGGGCGACATGTCGTTGGCCGAGATCGCCACGCCGCCCGTGACCGGATCGACGATGGGCGAGAATGTGGCACCCGTCTGGGCGGTGGCGAGGCCGGCGGCCAGGCCGCAAACGAGAGTCGTGCAGAGAGCGTTCATGGTTTCCTCCGTCCCGGCGGGGTCGTACGCGGGTGCTTGAGCGGGTGTGCGGGCGAGAAACGGGCCGGTCGCCTTCCGGTGGCCGGTCCGTGGTCGAGAAAAGAGAGATCAGCGCCGGCGACGCGAGCCCGCCAGTCCGGCCAGGCCGAGGAACGCGAGCGACCCGGGGGCGGGGACGGGGTTCCAGGACAGGTTGTCGGCGTAGGTGGTCGGGAAGAAGCCGAAGCCGAGGATGCGGACCTCGTCGAAGACCATGCCGTCGGTGGCGGTCACGTCGACCCAGCTGTCGCCGAGGCCGCCCCAGGCGGGCTCGCCGCTGTAAAAACCGACCTCGACGCCGTCGTTGAAGACGAACACGCCGAAGCCGCCGCCGATGAAGGTGGGCGGGCCGGACGGGTCCCAGATCTGGCCGCTGAAGTTGGTCAGATCGGTCGAGAACGTCATGAAGACGCCGAAGTTGCCGTAGAACGCGTTGCCGTCACCGATCCAGGGCTCGGCGGGATCGAAGACCTGGGGCACGCCGTCGCCCGCCTGCATCTCCGCCAGGCCGAGGCCGGCCCAGGCGTCGGTGGCGACCACGCCGGTCGGCCCGCCGACTTCGTCGAAGTTCAGGGTGGTGCCGTAGGTCGCGCCCGACGCGCCCTGCGTGATCGTGATGGTGGCGGCGGCGTGCCCGGCGGCGGCCAGCACGGCGGCGGCGGCGAAAAGGGTCTGTGCGGTCATGTCTTCTCTCCTTCTGGGGTTGGTGCGGTCAACAGCGACCGTTCGGATGCTTGAACCAATTTACCGGAAGCCGCCCCGCTGTCAAGTGTCAATTTTGACATTCTTCGTGTCATTCTCTTGTGTCAGACCCCGAAATGGGCTAGGGTTATGTCTGGGATGTCAGAACCACCGATCATCCATGTGAAACGCTCGAACCGCGATGGCGCGGCGCAATCCGCGTCCATGGGGGAGGTTCTGTCCTCATTCCAGTCGCTGCGGGCGTCGATGCTGGGGCTTTTTCAGGCCACCGGCGTCGATCCGACGCGCACGAGAGAGCTCGCCCGCGAGCTGGGCGTCAACCGCGGGCTGGCGTGGCGCCTCTCGCGCATGGCCCGCTCGCAGGACGGCACCGACGTCGCCCATGACGTGCCCGGGAGGCAGAGCCTCGAGAAGTTCGCGCGCGTCTGCCAGGACCGCGGGGCCAGCGAGGAGGTCGTCAACGACGCGCTCGAGGCCATCGAGGAGTTCGAGCGGGCGGTGGGCGCGTGCTCGGGCGGACGCAAGACGCTCGCGATGCTGCTGGCCAACCGGGGCGAGAACACCGCCGCGACCGACCGCGAGCGGGCCCGTCGCTCGCTCTTCGAGGGGGCGTGCTCGGTGTGGGGCGTGCAGGCGCAGCTCCGCTTCGTGACCGTGTTCCTGTTCCCCTCGCGCCGCGACCCGGCGTACCTCGACGCGGCGCACGTGACCGGGTACCTGGGCTTCCGCCGGCTGAGTTCGCGTCCGTGGCCGATGAGCTACGAGGCGGTGCACGACTCCGAGGGCCACGCGCAGGAGATCCGCAAGGAACCGCTGGATCCGAAGCAGCTGGTGCGCGGCGAGCCGCAGCTGCTCCCCGCGTTCTGCGACCCGCCGAACCCCAAGATCGACGTGCGGACGGAGCACGACTACCGCGCGTTCGACCTGGCCGCGGGGCCCGTGGGCAACGAGGGGCTGACGACCTGCGTGTTCGGCAGCTACCTCCACCAGATCTACGAGAACGGGTTCGAGCAGCCCGAGACCGCCGGGTTCATGGTGCTGCTGCAGACGCCGGTCGAGCGCGTGCTGTTCGACCTGTTCGTGCACGAGGACATCCGCACCGAGGGGCCGGTGGTCACGCACCTGCTCGACCGGCTGACCTACCCGCACGACAACCGCGAGAGCGCCTTCGATCGGCAGTCGATGTCGATCTCGGAGACGGCCCGGTCCCTGCCGCGCGGGCGCGACGCCGCCGCAACGGCGACCATCCCGTTCTACCCGCAGCTGCTCTCGTTCATCGCCGACCGCGTGGGCATCCCCACGGAGAAGTTCGCCGGCTCGCGGTTCGAGATGACCTACCCGCCGATCTCGACAACGCTGAGCCGGCGCATCGCGCTGACGCCCCGCTCGAAAACCGACTAACCCGCACCGGTCCGGGTCCCGCGATCCCCCGGAAAGGGGCGGGGCTTTCTCGCATTCGGGCGCACCTTTCGGGTTCGGCGCGATGACCGCGCCGCCAGCCCCGATTCTCCCGGCGCGGTCGGTGCGATCACGCACTATGAAGCCCGTTTCACCGCCCCTTCACCGGATCGGGCGGGGCGGAAACTACGGTGGCACCGGCGACATGACTCGCGCGGAGGACCACGGATGGCGACGATCGACACGACGCAGAGCACGCTCGAATCCCCCGCACGGCTCGCCGAGCGGTACACGCGGATCCGCAACACCACCAACCGGCTGTGCGAGCCGCTCAGCGCCGAGGACATGGTGGTCCAGGCGGTCGAGGAGACCAGCCCGGCCAAATGGCACCTGGCCCACACGACCTGGTTCTTCGAGACCTTCGTGCTCGAGGCGTTCGAACCGGGATTCCGCGCGTTCAATCCTGCCTTCCGCGTGCTGTTCAACAGCTACTACCAGCAGGTGGGCGAGCGTCACCCCCGCCCCCGGCGCGGCGTGCTCACCCGCCCCGGACTCGGCGAGGTGATGGCCTACCGCGATACGGTGGACGACCGCGTGCGGTCGCTGCTGCGTTCGGCGCCCGCACGCGACCGCGCGTCGTTCGCGCCGCTGATCGAACTCGGGCTCCAGCACGAGCAGCAGCACCAGGAACTGCTGCTGATGGACGTCAAGCGCCTGTTGCACATGAACCCGACGGGGCCGGCCTACGCGATCGGCGGGGAGCCGCCCGCGCCGGGCGTGCCGGCCGTGCCAGGAGACGACGCCTGGATCGCGTGCGACGGCGGGCTCGTGGAGATCGGTCATCCCGGCGGCGGGTTCGCGTACGACAACGAGGGCCCCCGCCACCGCCGCTGGGTCGAACCGTTCGAGATCGCCGCCCGGCCCGTGACCAACGCGGCCTTTGCGGCCTTCATCGCCGACGGGGGCTACGAGCGCCCCGAGTTGTGGCTGGACGAGGGCTGGTCCGCGGTGCTGGCCGAGGGTTGGGCGTGCCCGCTGTACTGGCGCAGGCACGCCGGCGCCTGGACCGAGTTCACGCACGCCGGGATCCGCCCCCTCGATCCACACGCGACGGCGTGCCACCTGAGCTTCTTCGAGGCCGAGGCCTTCGCCCGCTGGGCGGGCGCCCGCCTGCCGACCGAGGCCGAGTGGGAGGCCGCCGCCACGCCGGTCTGGGAACGCAGCGTCCGCGACGGTATGTTCCTGGACCGGCCCGAACCTGCGGGGCACCCGGCCGGCGACGCGCACCTCGACGCCTACGTCCCGGGCCCCCGCGGCATGGCCGGGGGCGTGTGGGAGTGGACGCGTTCGGCCCACGAACCGTACCCGGGCTACCGCACGCCCTCGGGCGCGATCGGCGAGTACAACGGCAAGTTCATGTGCGGCTCGTTCGTGCTCCGCGGCGGATCGTGCGTGACGCCCTCGGACCACATCCGCCTGACCTACCGCAACTTCTTCCGACCCGGCGCGCGGTGGGCCTTCGCCGGCGTGCGCCTGGCACGCGACGCGGCGCCCGCCGGCCGCCCGCGCCTCCCTGAGCGGACCGCGTCCGGGACGCAAGACGACGGGACACGCTCCGGCGTGCTCCCGACGATCCGCGGGCCGCAGACCACCCACGACTTCGCCAAGGACGCGGCCGCCGGGCTCGCCCGGACCGACGCCCCGCGCCACGTCCCACCCAAGTACCTCTACGACGCCCGCGGCAGCCGCCTGTTCGACGCCATCTGCGAGACCGAAGAGTACTACGTCCCCGACGCCGAACGGGAGATCCTCGCGACGTCGGGGGTCGAGATCGCCGCGGCCATCGGCCCGGGCGCGGTGGTCATCGAGCCGGGCGCCGGCGACGGCTCCAAGGCGGCGATGCTGCTGGGTGCGTTGGAACGCCCGCGCATGTACGTGCCGGTGGAGATCAGCTCCGAGGCCCTGCGGGCCGGCGCCGAGCGGGTCGCACGGGCCTGCCCCGGCCTGGCCGTCCAGCCGGTGTGCGCCGGCTTCCGCGCCGGGCTCGACGCGCTCCGTGGCGTTCCGGGCGTGCCGCGGACGGTCTACTTCGCCGGTTCGACCATCGGAAACATGGAACGACCCGAGCGCGAAGAACTGCTCGGGTGCTTCGCGCGGGCGGCGGGGGTCACCGGTCGCCTGCTCGTCGGCTTCGACCTGCGCAAGGACGCCGGCGTGCTCGGCCGGGCCTACGACGACGCCGGGGGCGTCTCGGCGCGGTTCGCGCTGAACCTGATCGAACGGCTCAACCGCGAGCTGGGCGCGGGGCTCGACCAGGACGCGTTCCGCTACGAGGCCGTCTGGGACGCCGCGGAGTCGCGGATCGAGATGGCCCTCGTCTGCGAGCGGGACCAGACGGCCCGGGTCGCCGGGACCGAGATCCCCCTCCCCGCCGGGGACCGGATCGTCACCGAACGCTCGTACAAGTTCACGCCGGAGATGATCCGCGAGGAAGCGGCCGCGGCCGGGCTGATCCCCACCCGCGTCTGGACCGACGCGCGGGAGTGGTTCAGCCTCGTGCTGCTGGAACCGGCCAGGGTGTGGGAGCAGCCCCGCGATGACTGATGCGACCATGCCCTCCGAACGCGACGGCCCGCTGCGCGCCATCTTCCTCAACTGCACGCTCAAGCGGTCGCCGCGGATGTCGCATACGGACGGGCTGATCGAGTGCGCACGCCGGATCATGGCCGAGCAGGGGGTCGAGGTGACCGCCCTGCGCCCCGTTGATCACGCGATCGCCACCGGCATCGGCCCCGACATGACCGAGCAGGGATGGGACACGGACGAGTGGCCCGACCTCTTCGATCGCGTGCTGGCCCACGACATCGTCGTCGTCTGCACGCCCATCTGGCTCGGTTCCGCGTCGTCGGAGTGCGTGCGCCTGATCGAGCGGCTCTACGCGAACTCGTCGGACAAGAACGACCGCGGGCAGTTCGTCTACTACGGACGCGTCGGCGGGTGCCTGGTGACAGGCAACGAGGACGGCGCCAAGCACTGCGCGCGGGACGTTCTGTATGCGCTGCAGCACCTTGGATTTATGATCCCGCCTCAGGCCGACGCCGCCTGGATCGGCGAGGCCGGGCCCGGCAAGTCCTACCGCGACGACGGCTCGCCCGGGCCGGACAATGACTTCACGAACCGCAACGTCACCATCATGGCCTGGAACCTCGTCCACGCCGCCCGCATGCTGCGCCACGCCGGCGGCTGGCCGCGCGAGGGCAACGACGCCGCGGCGTGGGAAAAGGGCGAGCGATTCGGCCATCCCGGCCCTCAGGCCATCCGCGCCCTCAAAGGCGGCCCGAGCCAGCGGTCGGGCTGATCCGGAGACCTTCGCGCCCGCTCCGGCCCGGCGACCGCTCCCCCGACGGATACCGGAAGAATTCTTGCTCGCGGGTGCAAGGTGAGACCGCTTCGCCCGCAGGCTCTCCGGAAGACCATTTCCGCGGCCCGAACGTCGGACGCGGAACCGTCAAGGAGAGTCAGAGGCGGGCCCCTGTCCGGGCGCCCGTCGTTCAACGAAAGCGAGAATCCCCATGCTGCGTTCCATCACCGTTTCCGCCGTCGTCTTCGCCGCCACCGCCGGTTCGGCCTCCGCCGCCGTCTACGGGATCAACTGGCTGGACATGACACCGACCGTCAACGGCCAGCCCGTGCCCAACAACTCCAACTTCTTCCTCGCCGGCGTCGGCAACGTCAATGTGACGTACAACATCTCCGGGGTGTTCTCCCACGCCCGCCTGATCAACCCGTCGATGCAGGGGCAGAACATCGTCAACGGGCCGGACACCTACCAGTGGGGCAACCACGAACTGTTCGCGGCCACCCTGCTCGACGGGCCCGACCCGCTCGTGCCCGTCGCCTGGGATATCACCTACACCTTCCAGAACGCGGTCGCGGCCGGCAGCCTGTATGTCGGCGTGGCCGGGCTGGGGCAGACCACCAGCTTCGGCGGCGGCGCCACCGTGGCGACCGTCAACCAGAACGGCACGTTCCTGGGCGACTTCATCGGCAGCAACAACTGGGGCGCGACCCAGTTCACCCCAGGGGCCGGCACGTTCTCCATGCAGAACTCCGTGACCGGTGCGGGCGGCATCGACCCCCACTGGAACTCCGGGCTCGGCCTCGTGCGGATCGACGACACGGTCTCGTCCCTGACCGTCCACTTCAGCCACATCCGTGGCGACGGCGCGGGCGTGAACATCGGGTACGTGCCCGCCCCGGCGTCGGTCGGGCTGCTCGGTCTCGGCGGGCTGATGGCCGGCCGCCGGCGTCGGTGAGTTTCCTCACGGTCCTGAACTGAGCCTGGCGGGCGGGGCGAACCGAGAGGGGGCGCCCCGCCCGCGCTCAATTCCGGACGGCCCGCCAACAACCGGCGGGCGCGGAGCGCACGCCCCCGACCGGCCGTACCATCCGGGCATGAGCAAAAACAAGTCCTCCATGCCCAAAGCCGTCCCGAAGATCGATCTCGGAGAGTTCGAGACCAAGATCTCGGTGCGGAACCTGCGCCAGGAGGACTTCGACGCGTTGGTCACCCTGCAGTCCCGGTGCTTTCCGGGGTTCTCCACCTGGGACCCCGAGCAGATCAAGAGCCAGCTGCGCATCTTCCCCGAGGGCCAGTTCTGCGTGGAGTACGACGGGCAGATCGTCGCCTCGGCGTCGAGCCTGATCGTCGACTTCGAGCAGCACGAGAAGTGGCACGACTGGAAGGAAGTGTCCGACGCGGGCTACATCCGAAACCACGACGCGCTGGGCGACACGCTCTACGGCATCGAGATGATGGTCGACCCGGATTTCCGCGGGCTCAAGCTCTCGCGCCGGCTCTACGAGGCCCGCAAGCAGCTGGCGCGGGCCAGGAACATCCGGCGGATCATCGTCGCCGGGCGCATCCCGGGCTACGGCACGCACGCCGCGAGCATGAGCGCGTCCGAGTACGCCGACCACGTGATCGCCAAGAAGCTCTACGACCCCGTCCTGACCGCCCAGCTCGCCAACGGCTTCGCCCTGCGGGGGCTGATCCCCGACTACCTGCCCAGCGACGAGGCCTCCCGCGGGTACGCGACGTTCCTCGAGTGGCTCAACCTCGACCACGTCAAGGACCCGAATCAGCGGTTCCAGGCCGTCACCCGCGTGCGCCTGTGCCTGGTGCAGTACATGATGCGCCGGGTCGAGAACTTCGAAGAGTTCGCCAAGCAGTGCGAGTTCTTCGTCGACACCGGCTCGGACTACAAGAGCGACTTCATCCTCTTCCCCGAGCTGTTCACCAACCAGCTGCTCAGCCTGGTCGAGAGCGGCAGCCCGTCGGCGGCGGCCCGCAAGCTCGCCGAGTTCACGCCCAAGTACCTCGAGCTGTTCAACGATCTGGCCATCCGCTACAACGTCAACATCATCGGCGGATCGCAGCTCGCCGTCGAGGGCGACGACCTGTTCAACATCGCGTACCTGTTCCGGCGCGACGGCACCATCGGCAAGCAGTACAAGATCCACGTCACGCCCACGGAGAGCCGCTGGTGGGGCGTCAGCCCGGGCAGCAAGGTGGAGGTGTTCGAAACCGACCGCGGCAAGATCGCGATCCTGATCTGCTACGACGCGGAGTTCCCCGAGCTGGCCCGCATCGCCGCCGCGAAGGGGGCCAAGATCCTCTTTGTGCCGTTCAACACCGACGAGCGGTACGGCTACCTCCGAGTGCGCCACTGCTCGCAGGCCCGCGCGATCGAGAACCAGATGTACGTGGCCATCGCCGGGTGCGCCGGCATGATGCCCTTCGTGGACAACGCCGACATGCACTACGCCCAGTGCGCGATCCTCACGCCGTCGGACTTCCCCTTCGCCCGCGACGCCGTCGCCAGCGAGAGCATGCCCAACATCGAGACCGTGGTCGTCCACGACGTGGACCTGGAGCTCCTTCGGCGCAACCGAATGGACGGCACCGTCCGCCCGTGGACCGACCGGCGCAAGGACCTGTACTCCGTGCGGTACAACGACCCCACCGACGGCCCGATCGAGGTCTGAGCGCCGGTGCCCGTCCCCGACGCCCCAACCACGCCCGTCACCCCCGAACGGGGACGGATCGCGCGGACGGCCTTCTTCGCCCTCCTGTATTTCAGCGAGGGCGCGCCGATCGGGTATGTCTGGTGGGCGATGCCCACGCGTCTCCGTGCCGCGGGGATGCCCGTGGAAGAGGTCGCGGCCATCACCGCGCTGCTGACGCTGCCCTGGGCATTGAAGTTCCTCTGGGCACCGGCGGTCGACCGGCTCCGCGGGCGCCGGTGGGGATACCGGGCGTGGATCACGGTCGCCCAAGTCTCGATGGGCCTGGCGCTGCTGCCGCTGGGGCTGCTGCCCGCGGACGACCTGCTCGGCATGGTCAAGTGGCTGCTGCTGGCCCACGCGGTGGCCGCGGCGACGCAGGACGTCGCGATCGACGCGCTGGCCGTCAGCACGATCCCGCACGACGACCGGGGCCGGACGACCGCGTGGATGCAGGCGGGCATGCTGACCGGGCGGGCGCTCTTCGGTGGTCTGGCCCTGGCCGCCGAGGACTGGATCGGGGCCCGGGCCGTGGTGCTGATCCTGATCGGGTGCGTGTGGTTCACGCTGCTGGTGGTATGGCTGTTCCCGCACGCCCCGAAGGCCACGGTGCGGGACCCCACGGCCCGACCCCCGTTCTGGCCGGTGGTCTGGCGCGTGCTCATGCGCCGCTCGACCTGGCTGGGTCTGGGCGTGGCGGTGACGGCCGGGGCGGGCTTCGAGGCCGTGGGCGGGCTGATGGGCTCGTTCCTGATCGACCGGGGCGCCGAACAGGCGGCCGTCGGCTGGTTCTTCGCCCTGCCGGTCATCATCTGCATGATCGCCGGCGGCCTGATCGGCGGGCGCCTGGCCGACCGTTTCGGCCACCGCGTGCTGGTGGGCGGCTCGGTGGTCATCCTGTTCGTCGGGATCCTGAGTCTGGCGGGCGTCGATCGTTTCATCAGCCCGCAAGGGCGGGTGCTGATGCTCCTGGCGGTCCCGGTCTATCTGTGCGTGGGCAGCCTGACCGCGTCGTCCTACGCCCTGTTCATGGACCTGACCGATCCGGAAATCGGCGGCACGCAGTTCAGCTCGTTCATGGGCGCGACCAACCTGTGCGAGGTCTGGGCGGTGGCGCTGGCCGGCACGCTGGTGGCGCGATCGGGGTATCCCTTCGCGTTCGGCGTGTGCGCGGCGATGTCGCTGGTGGCCCTTCCGTTGCTGCCGCTGATCCCCGGCGGCAGGCCGCAAGGCCGCGCTCCTCAGCCCGGTGCCTGATCGAAGGGTCGGTTACGGGCAGCCGGCGTTGTACAGCGCGATGTAGGTCGAGATGTCGAAGAAGTTGAGCGTCCCGAACGGCGGGGCCAGGTCGGCCGCCGGGTCCCCGGCGTTGTACAGGCCGATGAACGCGGCGAGGTCGAAGAAGTTGAGCGTGCCGAAGGGCGGGGCCAGATCAGGCTCGCACACGTTCAGGTCGATGACCGCGGGCCAGAAACCGCCGGACAGGTCGTAGCTGCCGGCCGACAGCGTCGGTCCCGCGTCGGGCTGGCCGATCGTGCCCGAGAGGGTGTACGCGCCGCCCGCGGCGTTCGTGATGCCGCCGCCGTCGATCGTCCACGAGGTGATCTCGTAGGGGCCGCCGGACTGCGCCAGGGCGGCGGGGGCCCCGACCGAGAGAACGAGACAGGCGGCGGACAGCGAACGGGTGTTCATGGCGGGTTCCTTTGCGAACAGACTACCAGCGCGCGGGCCGGCGTTCAACGCGATTCTGGGGCCTTATCGGTCGGAGGAACGCGCTCTCATGGCGTCGAGTTGGCGGCGGAGCAACGCCTGCTCGGCCCGAAGCTCGGCCAGCGCCCGCTGCTGCTCGGCGAGCTGCTCGGTCAGGATCTGTTCGTTGGTCAAAGGCCGGGCCGGCGCGTAGTCGGTGCCCGATGGGGTGCCCAGCTCGAAATCGGTTGGCGACACCGTGCCGTAGGTCTTGGGGATGTAGAACAGGGTCAGGTTCGCGTTCGAGATGGTCGTCCCGCTGAACCCGATCGCCTGCGCGTTGAAGTAGTAGGTGTACTGGCCGGCCGCGGGGACTTCGAACACGGCGTGCGACGTGCCGGGGAAGTCGTACTGGCCCGAGGTCAGGCCGCTGCGGGGCATGCGGACCAGCGTGCGGCTGGTGCCGGGCAGCTGGTTGTTCACGTCGGACACGGCCATGATCACAAACCCGTCCGCGTTGGTCAGCCGGGTGAAACCGACGTTCGCGGTGGCGAGCACGACCACGTAGCCCGGGGCCGGCACCGTCAGGCTGCGGGACGTGACCGTGCTGATCGAAGTCGTGATGGAAGCGCCGGTGCTGCGGAAGATGCTGGCGATGCCCGGGGCGGCGAAGAGCTCGTCGGGACCCACCGACGCCGCGGGGAGGACGAGGGCGTCGTTTCCGGTCAGGCCGGTGTCCAGGGTCAGGCCGGACATCGGGCCGGAGATGCTCAGCTGGGCGCCCGAGTTGATGCCCGCGGGAGCGGTAGCGAACTCGAGTTCGGAGAGCGGGCCGGTGACGCGCAGGCGGGCGCCCAGGCCGGTCCCGTCGGGCGCGGTGTCGAAGAGCATCTCGCCGAGCGGCCCGGTCACACGGAATCGCCCGCCGGTGCTGATGCCGCCGGTGGTGGCGTCGAAGGAGAGCTCGGCGAACGGACCGGTCAGACCCAGGCGTCCGCCCACGCTGGGGCCGCCGCTGCTGAGCGTGAGCGAAGAGACCGGCCCGGTCAGCGTCATCCGCCCGCCCGCGCCGGGGATGGCGGTGTCGTAGGCGAGGGTGGAGGACGGCCCGGTCCACGTCATGCGGCTGCCCGAGGACGGGCCGCCACCGAGGTCGGCGTCGAACGTCATGCTGCCGCCGTTGGCGGCCAGGAACAGGCCCGCGCCCGTGCCCTGCGGATCGGCCTCGAGCCGGACGATGTCCGCGCCGGCCTCGTCACGCATCCGGAGGCTTCCGCCGTGCGACGCCAGGTTGAACAGTTGGATCACCGGCGTGGCCGAGCCGGCCTGCAGCACACGCAACGCCCCGTTGTTGGTGGGCGTGCCGACGTCCAGCGAGCCGGTGATCTCCAGCGGGAAGTTGCCGGTGTTGTTCAGCGAGCGCCCGTTCAGGTAGGCCTGCGTCATGCCCGTGCCCGATGACTGCGCGAAGATCGAATAGGGGGTGGGGTTGACGCGCTGGCGCGGGCTGAGCACGGTGTAGCTGCCGCCCGAGGGGCGGATGGCGATCTCGAACCAGCGTGCCGGGCCGGTGAACACGTCCGGGCCGAAGTCCAGGTCATCGAAGGAGAACACGCCGCCGTCGGACGCGTCGAGTGTCACGACGCGGGTCAGCTGCGACCCGACCTGGATCCCCCCCACCGACGCGGAATACACCGTGAAGCGGACGTCGAAGGTCCCCGCGGGGGCCTGGCCGTTGTCGGTGAAGGCACCCTGGTACGAGACGGGCTCGGCGGCGGCCGTGGACAGGGTCAGGCCCAGGGACAGAGCGGCGATCAACGAGGCGGTGAGCGGTCGCATGGGCGACTCCTTCTGTATTTCTGGATCCGGCGGGCGGGGCGTGCGGTCGCTCCGCGGCTGACTATTGGTACGCCGCCCGGCCCGGGTGCGGATCCCGCACGCCCGAAATCAGCCTTCCGACCGCGAAATCCGGCAATCAGGGCAGTTTCGGGACGGCGACGCCGTCGGAGACTCGTCGGATGAGCAGCGTCAGGTCCGAGAAATCGATGTCGAAGTCGCCGTCCATGTCGAACCGCTCCTGACCGGGCTGGATGGCCACGCCGGGCCCGGTGATGGCCTGGAGCAGGG
>TARA_R110000782_G_scaffold29959_9_pt1 | contig 29401 bp, 27 predicted proteins | sample TARA_R110000782 | Tara Oceans TARA_R110000782 (sample SAMEA4397859) | marine metagenome | biome: Polar Biome; feature: [SRF] surface water layer (ENVO:00010504); material: water (ENVO:00002006), including particulate matter (ENVO:01000060) such as... | depth 5 m | reverse complement strand
ACACTGCCGCCGCCCGCCTCGACAAACTCTGGAATCCTTAGCCGACGATTTCTTCGGGCTTGAAGAAGAAGTCGATCTCGATCTTCGCGTTTTCAAGGCTGTCGGAGCCGTGCACCGTGTTCGCCTCGATCGATTCCGCGAGCGCCTTGCGGATGGTGCCTTCATCGGCATTCGCCGGGTTCGTGGCGCCCATCACTTCGCGGTTCTTCGCGACGGCGTCCTCGCCTTCGAGAACCTGCACGACGACGGGGCCCGAGGTCATGAACGCGACGAGATCGCCGAAGAACGGACGCTCGCGGTGCACGCCGTAGAAACCTTCGGCCTGCTCCTTCGTCATGTGGATGCGCTTCGAAGCGACGACGCGGAGGCCCGCTTCCTCAAGCATCTTGGTGACGGCGCCCGTGAGGTTGCGACGCGTCGCGTCGGGCTTGATGATCGAAAAGGTACGCTGCAGCGCCATGACAGGTCTCCAGATGGGGCGTGGTGTATGAATTCAGGAAGTCGCGCGCCCAATATCCGGGCGCGGGTCCGATTGCAAGCCGCGCGAGGTCCCCGCCACGGCCCGGCGCATCAAAGCCCGGCAATGGCTTTCGGCATCAGTTCCGTTTTGGAGCGCTGCAGGCGGGTGCGTCGCCGGTCCAGTCCGCCCCGTCCTCGAACGGCATCATCGACGAAGGCCTCTCCGCGCCAGCCTGCCGCGAAACAGATTCCTGATACACGCGAGAAACGTTGTTGTTGAATGTGGGAATCGCGTCTGTCGCCAACTTGGCATCAGCAGCACTGATCTCCGGAACATCGATGTGGCTGCTCATGACCGTGCGAACCACATTATTCACCATTCCCGATGCCCGCCAATAGCGCGTGCCACCAAGATAGAGGTTCATCGGATCGGCATAGTAAGTCCAGCGCCATTTCGGGCCTGACACCGGAAGACGGATACTCGTCGCGTAGCATTGATAGCGCGGAAAGTTGGTGAGCCACGGCGCGCTTTGGTCCTGCTCACGTGGACGCCGCCGCACCTCCGGCGCATAGAAACCGGCCCCCGGGATATCGAGGGTGCGGCCCCGCGCCTCATCGCCCTCCCATTCCGGGCGTCCCTCGCCCTCTAACGTAAGGACAAGCATCGCGCGCCTTTCATCATAGCGCCACGAAACCTCACTCGGCTCGGCCCATCGGACCTGCTGCCGCCAGTAGCTGCGAACAGCACGTTCCGCGTCTTCGGCCGACAGCGCGGCGAGCCGCATACGTGTTGCGAACGCCTCGTCCTGGCGCATCACATGCTGGGCGCGCACACTTGCTGGACTCGCAAACCCCTTGCTCGCATCGATATCCAGAACGGTGATCGCCTGCGGGCGCGCGAACGCTGTCGGGGCCACGGCTTCGAGCGCGCCACCGCCGGATCTGACTGGAAGTGCCCAGCGGAAAATCGGTGGGGGCAGCGTGTCGAGGTAGCGGTCCCCAAGCCGTGTACCGTCGAGCCAGTAAGTCTCGCCGTCGATCTTCGCGCGAACGACGACATGGTTGAACACATCGGGCCTCGGCAACCATAGGTCGGACCCATCGCCGCCGTTTATATCGACGAGCACCGGCTCGGCCTCGATCTTAAGTTCACGCAACAGCGCGAGCAGCATCGCGGTCTTCGCCTTGCAGTCGCCGAATCGGCGCTGCCACGTCTCATCCGCAGACACGGGGCGAAAGTTTCCGCCATCGAGCCCGACGTAAACGTATCGGATATGGTCCTGCACCAGGCGCAGCGCGGCTTCGGCGCGTTCAGTCGCGGTTTTCGCGCTGCCAGCGATCTTCGCTACCTCTGCGTGCAGGGCCGATGTGCCGGAAAGTGCTGCAGCACTGTCATATAATGGGAAAAAGTGCCGCGATACATCCTCCCAGCCCCCGAAACTCGAATATTCGACTACGCGTCGGACGTTGTAGCGCACGGGGGCGCCCTCGTTGATGATCGAACTGGTTGGGCTGCGCAGTTCATACATAAGGACGCTCTGTCCATCCGCCTTAGTTGGCAAGGTCTGCGGTAGGTCACGTGTCGCCCGCCATGAAAGCGCCTGCCCCTCCGGCCAGCTCATTCGAAGGCGGAACGCCCCCGGTGTCGCTTGAACCGGAAGCTGGACGGCGCCGAAAACGCGCTCGCCGAGCGTCGGATCGCGTCGAAGAATGGTCGATGCAAACTCGAGCGTATCCCCAACGCGCAAGCCGGGGACCTGCAGCATCGCCGTTAGATAGCCATCGAGGATCGACTGCTCGAGCCCACCCTCGCGCTGAATGACCTGGAACTTCTGGTCCTTGAGCAAATCGGTCACCTGACCGTCACGAACGATGCGGAGGTGATGCACCGTCGCCTTTCCGCTCGAAGGCGCCCAGACGACGGAGACATTCCCTGCAGGCAGTGCCTCCGGCGTCAGGAGTTTCATCCGGTAAGCGAAGTACATCTCCTGGCCCGCAGGACCGATCCGCACTTGGTGATCCATGAAATCCACCCGGACCGGCGCTTCCGGAGGCAAAGCACCGTCGGCGGGGAGCGGCGGAGCCAGCACCCAATTGCCAGGCGGCGCATAGTTAACGTGCGGCGCCTTGGGAGCCGCAAGGGCACTCCCCGTGCCGAGAAGCACCGCGAACGTTGTAAGCCATCGCAACACGCCTTACCCCCTTCAATTTGACCCCCGCCTGCCAATACGCAGCCCCAGCCTTACTGATATTGCAAACGAAAACGTCTCACACCTCCGGCGCGGGCAATGGCCGCCTGAACATCGGCCCGCGCTTTCAATTCGGGCAGTTTCGCATAAGGTCCTTTGAACAGGGGGCCGACGGGCGGCGGGTCGTAGTCGCTGAACTGCAGCAAGGCATCCACGTGCTGGTCGGGACTGTCGAGGCGGCGTATCAAAACCGCAGCCGCAGCATCCATGTCGCCCGCGCACAGCGGCAAGGTCATGGCCGCAGAAGGGCTGTCCTTCTCGTGCGAAGCGGCATAGGCGAGATCAGACTTGGCTGGTTCGGCTCGCCCCACCGCCAGCAGTGCACAGCCCCGTACAAGTCGCAGCACCATTTCACCGTAAGGAGCGATGTCGTGCTTACCATCGTCAAAAACGGAGACCGTCTCCAACGCTTCCACGGGCTTTCCCAATTCAAGCAGAAGGTGGCCAAGATTAAGCGCCTGGCTAACATTCACCCCCCCGCGCTCTGAAATCGCGCCGGCCTTGCGCATTGCCGAGATAGCCTCATCATCGTGGCCGAGCATGGCATAAGTCTTGGAGAGGCTATCCCACCACCAGTTCCGAAAGTCATCGAGATCAGTGAAAGTCACTGCGTGGACACGGTCCGGATGCGCGGCTTCAAGCGTCGCAAGCGCCTCTTCCGGACGGCCCAGTTGGCGCAGATAGTTTGCCAGCTCCAGCACGGCCTCCATCGAACCAGGATGAGCGGCAGCGATATCACGCATCTGTGCCAATCGCGCTTCCACGACAGCGCGGGCATCGAAACCGGGCTTGACCAATGCGCGCAGTCGCCGATCAACGCTTGCATCGATCAGATGCTGTGGCTCCACGACCCGCTCCAAAAGCGCAGTCGCCTGCGCCGTTTTTCCCTGTTCCGCCAACAATTCGGCATAGCTCAGCTTGAAGTTGTCGCCGGTCAAGAAGACATCAACAGGCCGATAATCTCCGTCGGTGAGGACGTGGAGGACGCGCGCCCGAAGCGACGTGTCTCCGTGATCCCGGAGCGTCCGATTCAACCGGGAAAGCCATTCAATTTTCAGCGTGTTGAGCGCGGCACGGTTCGCGCGCGCCATGGTTTCTAGCGTTTCGGCTACTGCGTCATAACGCTTATCATTCATTTCTGATGCGAAACGATTATGCCAGATGTATTCGCTCGCACCTGAGAGGCGCGTCCCTTCCAGCGCATATCGATACTTTGCAGCCTTGTCTTTCGCTTCCGCCGCGCACCACGTCGCAAATTCGAACACGCTTAGCCGTTTTTCTTCCGAGAGTGCCACGAAGGCCTTCTCTCGCACGACTTCGCCCAGCACGGCGAGGCTCGGCGCGCAGCTGTCCTGTTCTGCTCTGTCCGTTGCATACCGTAGGCGCTCGACCAGCGAAGCTTCGTCCGCAAGGGCCGTTCCCGCCGTAAAGGCAATAAGAAGGCCTGAAAGGGCAATGTCTTTGAAATGCACGCGCAGCCTCGCTCCCATCCTTTTCGAACGAGACACATTAGCGCAAGTACCAAACGAGAAAAGCTTTAGAACTATAGTAGAGAATTCGTCTGTTTCTCAAAAACAACGACACCTACTGACCGCGCCTACCCTGCCTTCTGCCAGCCCCCCTTGTCTCCCTGGGTCCAGTAAACCGGCTGAACACCCTCGCGCGCCTTCAGGGCCCGCCAGTGCGCACGCGCCGCGGCGAGCGAGTCTTCGTCGTTGCCGTCGAAGAGATAGAGGACGCGCGCGAACGATGCCGGGTCGCCGGGCAGCTTACCGCCCACCGAGATCAAAAGATCGGCACCGTTCGCGGGGGCGAAATCGTCGGTAAGCAGGATCGGCTGCAGGACCGGATTGTCGCGCCCGTGGGGCAGGAAGCTCCCAGGGTCGTAGGTCCACAAGTGACTATCCAGCGCATCGAGCTCGCCCCCGTCCGCTGAATGGACGAGCACGCGGTGGCCGGCCTCAACCGCCTTGCCCGCAAGGACGGGCACGACGTCGAACGGCCGCGACCGCGTGCAGTGATAGAAGCCGACCGGGGTAAGCGCCTCGCTCACGCCTCCAGCGTATCCTCGACGAAGCGGTCGAGCAGGCGCACGCCGTATCCGGTTGCACCCTTCTCCCACGTCGCGCCGGCCTTCGCGGACCACGCCATGCCCGCAATGTCGAGATGCGCCCATTTTACGCCGTCGTTCACGAAGCGGCCGATGAACTGCGCCGCCGTGATCGACCCCGCATCGCGCGAACCCACGTTCTTCATGTCGGCGATCGGCGAGTCGATCATCTTGTCGTAGGCACTGCCGAGCGGGAATCGCCACAACTTGTCGCCCGTCGCGATGCCCGCGCTGACGAGTTGCTTCGCAAGCTCGTCGCTGTTCGAGAAGATGCCCGCATATTCATGACCGAGGCTGATGATGATCGCGCCGGTCAGCGTCGCGAGATCAACGATGACCTCCGGGTTGAAACGCTTCTGCACCCATGTGATCGCGTCGCAGAGCACCAGGCGGCCTTCGGCGTCGGTGTTGATCACCTCGACCGTCTGGCCCGACATCGTCGTCACGACGTCACCCGGCCGCTGGGCGTTGCCGTCCGGCATGTTCTCCACAAGGCCGCAGATGCCGACGACGCGCGCCTTGGCGCGGCGGAGCGCAAGCGCCTTCATCGCGCCTGCAACAGCGCCCGCGCCGCCCATGTCCCACTTCATGTCTTCCATGCCAGCGGCTGGCTTGATCGAGATGCCGCCAGTGTCGAAAGTGACGCCCTTGCCGACGAAGACGGTGGACGTCTTCGCCTTCCCGCCGGTGCCGTCCCACTCCATCACGAGCAGCCGCGGCGGCTTCGCCGAGCCCTGCGCGACGCCGAGCAGCGCGCCCATGCCGGCTGCCCGCATCTCGCTTTCGTCCAGTACCTCGATCTTGATCCCGAGGTCGGCGAGCGGACGGCAGCGCTCCACGAAGCTCTCGGGGTAGATGACGTTGCCCGGCTCGGCGACGAGGCTGCGGGTGAAGCCGACAGCTTCGACGAGCGGTTCCAGCCGCGCCCATTCCTGCCCTGCACTGCCGGCATTGGCGATGGCGATCTCGGCAAGCGTCGGCTTCTGCTTCTCGGGCAGCTTGGTGCGGTACTTGTCGAACCGCCACGCGCGGAGGGAGGCGCCGAGCGCTAGATGCGCGGCCGCCTTGGGCGTATCGAGCGCGAGATCGCTGAGCCCGCCGAAATCGACCGTGGCCTTCGTTTCGCCCGAGGTCAGCAGCCGCGCGGCGATGGCGCCGCCGATCCGCTCGAACACAGCGGCGTCAGCATGACCGGGTTTGCCGGTGCCGACCACGAGGACGCGCGAGGCATCGGTGCCCGAAGGTGCCAGCAGCTCCACGATCTGCGCGGCGTCACCTTCGAACCGCGCCGTCTTCACGGCATTGGCGACCGCGCCGCCGAGCGCCGCATCCAGCGCCTGCGCCGCCCCCGACAGCACCGCGTCCTTCGCCGCGAAAACCACAAGGGCAGTGCCCGGCGTGTGCGACGTAACCCCGAACTCGATGCGCATCGGATGAACTCTCCTGGATGAAAAAACGATCGGGGGCGTTCTAGCCGCCCGGCGGGCGGACCGCAATTCACGGCGTATCGAAGCGCGCGCCTTGCCGCCGCGGGTGCGGCGCGGGTAAGAGGCGCTATCTGCCTGTCCGGGGAGCGCTTTCTTGTCCCGTTGTCTTGCCGCCTTTCTGCTCTCCACCGCGCTCGCGGGATTTGCCGCGCCTGCGTTGGCGCAGACGGACGCTGCCGCCGTGGATGCCGGCCCAGCGCTGAAACCCGGCGACGCGATCGAGTTCGCCGCAGATACGATGGAATACGACGACGACACGCAGTTGGTGACGGCGCGCGGCAATGTCGTGGTCACACGAGACGGCTACCGCCTCACCGCGAACGAGGTCGAATACGACCGCAAGACCGGCAAGGTCGAGGCGCGCGGCGCGGTGAAGGTGATCGACCCCGATGGCAACGAGGCCTTCGGCGAGCGGGTTGAACTAGACGAAACACTCCGCGACGGTGCGGTTGAGAACATCCTGCTCGTGCTTCGGGATGGAGGGCGGCTTGCCGCCCACGATGGTCGGCGCGAGGCCGGGCGCACCACGGTGAATCGTGCGGTGTATTCACCTTGCGACATCATCGGCGTGGACGGCTGCCCCAAGGAGCCACTTTGGCAGGTGAAGGCGCTGCGCGTGCGCCATGATCCCGATCGCAAACGTGTCTACTACAAGGATGCGAGCCTCGAATTCCTCGGCATCCCGATCTTCTACACGCCGAGCCTGTCGCACCCGGACGGGCCGGGCCGCAATGCGACGGGCATCCTCGTCCCGTCCGTCACCATCGACCGCTCGCTCGGCGTCTCGGTCGAGCTGCCTTATTTTCTGAGCTTTTCCGACCATAACGACCTCACCATCGCGCCGATCGTCTACACAGAGGTCAATCCGGCGCTTTCGGTCGAATACCGGCACCAGACCGCGTCCGGTCCCCTGCGTTTCGGCGGTATCGGCACCTATTCGTCGGAGCTCGACTTCCCCGACCCCGCAGGGACAGGTATTCCGAACAAGCAGTTCCGCGGCTATGTCTTCGGTAACGGCCGCCTCCAGCACAGTCGCAACTGGCGTTCGACGTTCGGCCTTCGCCTCGCCACCGACGACACGTTCCTGCGCCGCTACGACATCTCGCGCGACGACACGCTGCGGAACTTCTACCAGCTCGAGCGCTTCGGCGTGGAAAGCTACTTCGCGATCGAAGGCTGGGCCTTCCAGGGTCTGCGGCAGGCAGACATCGCGGGTCTCACGCCGATCGCGCTGCCGCTAATGAACTACATGTGGTCGCCAAGCGAAACGGTCGGCGGCGGCCGGCTGAAGCTGGCGGCCGACACGGCGGCGATCACGCGCACCGACGGCATGGACACCCAGCGTGCCTCGGCCTCCGCCGAGTGGAAGCGCAGTGCGATCACACCGTGGGGACAGCGCGTGACGGCGACAGCCCTCGTTCGCGGCGATATCTACCACGCCACCGACAGCGCCTTTGCCGAGCTTCCGATCTACGCCGGGCGCAACGGCTGGGAAGGCCGCATCCTGCCCGCCGCCGCGCTCGACATCGAATGGCCCCTCGCCGGCCCCGCCTTCGGCGGCACGCAAACACTGACGCCGCGTGTGCAATTCTCCGTCTCGCCGAGCGACGTGAACGACGACATTCCGAACGAGGATTCGCGCGCCGTCGACCTCGACGACACCAACCTCTTCGATTTGAACCGCTTTCCCGGCGCAGACCGCTGGGAAGGCGGGCGGCGCATGACGTACGGCGCCACATGGCGGCTCGATCGCCCGCGCTGGCATATCGAGAGCGAGTTCGGCCAGAGCTACCGCTTCGACAACGCGCCCGGCGCATTTCCGCAAGGCACAGGCCTTTCCGGCAACTTCTCCGACTTCGTCGGCCGCAACACGCTGCGTATCGGCAGCGGTTTCGACGTGACGCACCGCTTCCGGCTCGACAAGACGAGCCTGAGGCTACGCCGCAACGAGATCGACGTGACCGTCGGCAACAAGCGCACCTATGCGACCATCGGCTATGTGAAGCTCGATCGCGACATCAATATCGAGGATCTGGAGGATCGCGAGGAGGTGCGCGCGGGCGGCCGTATCAGCTTCGCGCGCTACTGGTCGGTGATCGGTTCGGTGATCGTCGACCTGACTTCGCGCGCGGAGGATCCGCTCAACACCTCGGACGGGTTCGAGATGGTTCGCCACCGGCTCGGTATCGCCTATCAGGACGAGTGCTTCGAGTTCGGCGTCACGTGGCGACGCGACTATGTGGAAGACCGCGACTTCCGGCGCGGCAACGCCTTCCTCTTCTCGATCAGTCTCAAGAACCTTGGCCGCTAATCCGCGGTTCAGCCGCGGGAGACTAGCCCTCACGGTAAGCGTAAACGATACGCTGACATTCATCTCAGCGCGTGCTAGGCGGCATGACCTGAGAGGCTACAAGACCGCTCCGGCGCTGCCGGGACGGGGGAGAGATTGATGAGGTTTTCGACGCTGCGCTGGCTTGCTGCCAGTGTCGCAGTTCTTGCTGCAGGGTCAACGTTGGCCCAGAATTCCCCGCTCGCCGGCCTCTCCGATCCCGATATCGAGATCCTCGGTCAGCCTGTCGACCCGACGATCCGAAAGGCGACCGCAATCGTCAACGGCGACGTCATCACCGATACCGACATCGACCAGCGCCTCAATCTGGTGCTTGCCGCGAACCAGGGGCAGATTTCCGATGACGAGCGCACGCGCCTGCGGCTTCAGGTCGTGCGCAACCTGATCGATGAAAAGCTCCAGATTCAGGAAGCCACCGCACAGGAAGTGACGATCGCGCAGGAGGAAATCAGCCAGGCATTCACGCGCGTCGCCTCCAACTTCCGTATGAGCAGCGACCAGTTCGACGAGTTCCTGAAGACGCGCGGCACGTCACAGAATTCGCTGAAGCAGCAGATTCATGCCGAACTCGCGTGGAGCCGCCTGCTACGGCGCAAAGTCGAACCGTTCGTAAACGTCGGCGACGACGAGGTGCAGGCGCTGATCGACCGGCTGAACGCCGCGAAGGGCACCGAGGAATTTCGCATCGCCGAGATCTTCCTGACCGCCACCACCGAAAACGCGGAACAGGTGCGCGAGAACGCGCAGCGGATCGTCGATCAGGTGCGGCAGGGCGGTTCGTTCGTCGCTTATGCCCGGCAATTCTCCGAAGCTTCGACCGCAGCCGTCGGCGGCGATCTCGGCTGGGTGCGTCCGGCGCAGCTTTCGCCCGAACTCGCACCGGTGGTCGAGAGCCTGCCGCGCGGCGACGTCTCCAACCCCATCCAGATCCCCGGCGGCTTCGCGATCATCGCGCTTGTCGACAAGCGGCAGGTGCTCGCAGCCGATCCCAAGGACGCGGTTCTCGCAGTCAAGCAGATCACGGTGCCGCTCGCGGCCGATGCGACGCAGCAGCAGGCGGCCGGACTCGTGCAGCGTCTGCAGGCCGGCACGCAGAGCATGGGCGGCTGCGGCGGCGCCGAAGCCCTGGCCGAGAGTTTCGGCGGCAATGTCGTCGCCAACGATCAGGTCCGCCTCGGCGATCTGCCGCCGCAGCTTCAGCAGATCATGGAACCGATGCAGATCGGCCAGAGCACGCCGCCCTTCGGCACCCGCGAAGACGGTATCCGCGTGCTCGTGCTCTGCGGCCGCGAAGACCCGCCCGCCGCAGGCGCGCCCTCGTTCGACCAGCTCTACGCGCAGATGGAAGAGAGCAAGGTCGCCATGGCGGCCCGCCGCTACCTGCGCGACCTTCGCCGCGATGCCGTTATCGACTACCGGTGATCAGGGCGCGATGATTCCACCGATTGCCGTTACGCTTGGCGACCCCGCGGGGATCGGCCCGGAAATCATCGGGCGGTGCTGGGAACAACGCGAAGCGCTTGGGCTTCCGCCCTTCTTCGGCGTGGGCAACCGCGATTCGCTGGCCTGTGTGTGGAAAGGCCCGGTCTGCCAGATCGAACATCCCGACGACGTCGGCGCCTGCTGCGACGCGCTGCCGCTCATCGAGGTGGCCGACAGCGAAGTGGTCGAACCCGGCAAGCCGACACTGATCGGTGCGCGCTGCGCGCTTGATGCGCTGGAGATCGCCACCGGCCTCACCCGCAGCGGCGCGGCGGGCGCGCTGGCGACGGGGCCGGTTTCCAAGGCGCAGCTTCAGGCGATCGGCTTTACGCATCCGGGGCAAACGGAATTCGTGGGCGAGCGCTGCGGCGTGTTCGCGGCGAATCTTGCGATGATGCTCGTCGGCCCGACGCTGCGCACTGTGCCCGTCACCATCCACGTGGCGCTCGCCGACGTGCCGCAGCGGCTGACCACCGACCTTATCGTCAGCCGCGGACGCGCAGCCGCGAAAGGATTGACGCGGAATTTCGGCATCGAAAACCCGCGCATCGCGGTTGCCGGCCTCAATCCTCATGCGGGGGAAAGCGGGCTTCTGGGACGCGAGGAGATCGACGTGATCGCCCCCGCAATCGCGGAATTGCAAGCCGAGGGCATCGACGCGTTCGGGCCGCTTTCCGCCGACGCAATGTTCCACGAACACGCCCGCAAGGCCTATGACGCCGCGCTCTGCATGTATCACGATCAGGCGCTCGTGCCGCTCAAGACCCTGCACTTCGACGAGGGCGTGAACCTGACGCTCGGCCTGCCGATCGTCCGCACCGCGCCGGACCACGGCACCGCCTTCAACATCGCCGGCAAGGGAATCGCGAGCCACCGCGCGATGGCGGCGGCGATCAGGACGGCGTACGAATGCGCCGCGCACCGCGCGATTGACTGACACACTGCCGCCCGGCCTCGCCGCGCTGCCGCCGCTGCGCGAGGTGATCGCGCGGCACGGCCTCTCGGCGAAAAAGGCGTTCGGACAAAATTTTCTGTTCGATTCCAATCTTCTCGACAAGATCGCGCGCGTTCCGGGGCCGCTCTCGGGCGCACGCGTTTACGAGGTAGGGCCCGGACCTGGCGGTCTGACACGAGCGCTGCTCCGCGCGGGCGCCGAGGTGACAGCCGTGGAGATGGACAGCCGCTGCCTTCCCGCGCTTACCGAACTCGGCGAGGCCGCAGCGGGGCGTCTCACCGTTATCGAAAACGACGCCATGCGGATCGACGAACCGGGCGTCCTCGGCGGCCCGGCGCACATCGTCGCAAACCTGCCCTATAACGTCGGCACCGCGCTTCTCATCCGCTGGCTTACCGCTGATCCGTGGCCGCCGTGGTGGCTGAGCCTCAGCCTCATGTTCCAGAAAGAGGTCGCCGAACGCATCGTCGCGGCGCCCGATACCGACGCCTACGGGCGCCTTTCGGTCCTCGCGCAGTGGCGTTCGCGGCCGCGCATCGCGCTGTCGCTGCCGCCGCGCGCGTTCATCCCACCGCCGAAAGTGGATTCCGCGGTGGTCCACATCGTGCCGTCCGAGGCGCCGGAAGGCGTGCCGGTAAAGGCCGTGGAGCGGGTGACGGCGGCGGCGTTCGGTCAGCGTCGCAAGATGCTGCGCGCAAGCCTCAAGGCGCTACCGGGCGGGCTCGAAGCGCTTGCCGCGAGCGGCATCGACGGCGCGCGACGCGCGGAAACCCTGGCTGTCGGTGAATTCGTCGCGCTGGCGCGCTGCTGGACCGAGCAATAGTTCAGACGGTTTAGTTGATCTTCGGCGCAGGCTTCTCGGCGGCCGCCGTGACCGTCGCCGGAGGCCCCTTTTCGATGGCAGCCGCGAGCGTCACCGCATTCTGGCATTCGCTCTGGCAGAGCTTGCGGATGCGCGCCAGATTGTCCTTCGCGAGCGCAACCGCACCGCGCGCCATATAGGCCTCGCCCTGCTCTGAGAGCGCGGTGAGGTCGTTGGGATCGATGGCGAGCGCTTCGCGGTAGAATTTCACGGCGCGGCCGGGAAGTCCGAGGATCTCGTACGAGCGCGCGATACCGATGTAAGCGCGGGTGTTGCGGGGATCGACGGCGAGCGCGGTTTCGAACTGATCGATCGCGGCCTGCGCCTTGTGGCCATTGAGGAGCGCTTCACCGCTGCGTGTGAGCTGCATCGAAAGCGGCGCGACGCTCGGCTCCACCGTCTTGCAATAAGCAACGCTCGACGCCGTGGCGATGGCGACAGCGATTCCGGCGAGCATGATCCTGGACTGCATGAACACTTCCCTCAACGTCACTCCCCCAGAGGCTCGCTTTAGCATGACTTTTCATAACCTGCGATGAAGAAACCGTCCGTTTCGTCGCGATCAGGACGCAGAATTTGTGCGCCGCCGACATCGAGCGCCAGGTCGGAATGCGTCTTGCTGAGCGCCTCTGCCTGAAGCCGCCCTTCCTCGGGAAGCAGCGAGCACACGGCATAGACCAGCCTGCCACCCGGCTTCAGCAGACGCGCGCCAAGATCGGCGAGATGGGCCTGCAGCGCCGTGAGCCGCGCGAGCCGCTGCGGGGTGAGACGCCAACGCGCTTCCGGATTGCGCCGCCATGTGCCCGTTCCGCTGCACGGGGCATCGATGAGCACCACGTCGGCGGCGCCCAAGAGATCGCCAAGCGCTTCGGCTTCGCGGCCCGGATCGAGAAGGCGCGTTTCGATGTTCGCGGCGCCTGCACGCGCCGCGCGGGGGCCAAGGCGCGATAGTCGTGAACGATCGGTATCGCAGGCGATAAGGCGCCCACGGTTTTCCATGTCCGCGGCCAGCGCGAGCGTCTTGCCGCCCGCGCCCGCGCAAAGATCGACGACTGTCATGCCCTGCTGCGCGCGGCAGGCCGCGGCGATAAGCTGGCTGCCTTCGTCCTGCACCTCGACGCGGCCGTCGTTGTAGGCGGGCAGATCCTCGACATTGAGCGCATCCACGAGGCGGAGGCCATCTTGCGCGCGCGCGGTCGGCACGGCGCCCGGAATGAGCGGTAATACCGCGCCGCGCGTTGTTTTCAGACGGTTGACGCGCAGGTCGAGCGGTGCGCGCTCAGCAAGCGCACGCAGCAGACTTTCGGCATCGGCATATTCCGCGGCGAGCTTCGCGGTGAGCCATTCGGGGGCCAAACCCGGCGCGGCGGTGGGCTCATCTTGGGCGAGAACCGCGGGACCGTGCGGGTCGTCGCCGAAATGCGACAGCAACTCCGGAGCTTCGGCGCGTGCATAGCCGATCATGGCGGCGCGGCCGCTTTTCGGGCGTTCGCCGAGCGCGCGGATGACGCGATAGACGAGATCGCGGACGGCGCGGCGGTCCTTCGAGCCCGCATAGCGCCGTGTCTTGAAGTAGCGCTGGATGAGCGTGTCCGCCGCAGCGCCGCCGCCCGCAGCAGCGTCGATGATCTCATCGAGCAGCACGATCGCCGCCTCGACGCGCGCGGCGGGCGTCACCGGTTTGCCTTAGCGCGTCGGATAATTGGGCGCCTCGCGCGTGATCGTGACGTCGTGGACGTGGCTTTCGCGCAGGCCCGCATTGGTGATCCGCACGAACCGCGCACGCTTCTGCAGGTCCGCGATCGTGCGCGCGCCGGTGTAGCCCATCGCCGCCTTCAGACCGCCCGCGAGCTGGTGGATGATGTCCTTCGCTGGACCCTTGTAGGGCACCTGCCCCTCAATACCCTCGGGCACCAGCTTCATCTGGTCCTTGATGTCCTGCTGGAAATAGCGGTCCGCCGAGCCGCGCGCCATCGCGGCGACAGAGCCCATGCCGCGATACGCCTTGTAGCTGCGGCCCTGGTAGAGGAACGTCTCGCCCGGCGCTTCCTGCGTGCCGGCCAGCAGCGAGCCGACCATGACGGCGGAGGCGCCCCCCGCGATGGCCTTGGCGATATCGCCCGACGTGCGCAGGCCGCCGTCCGCGATCACCGGAACGCCGGACTTCATGGCTTCCTCGGCGGCATCCTGAATCGCCGTGAACTGCGGCACGCCGACGCCCGCCACGACGCGCGTTGTGCAGATCGAGCCCGGCCCGATGCCGACCTTGATGCCGTCCGCGCCCGCATCGATGAGGGCGCGCGTGGCCTCAGCCGTCGCAACGTTGCCGGCGATGATCTGGACGGTGTTCGAAAGCTTGCGGATACGGCTCACCGCCTCGGCGACGCGGACCGAGTGGCCGTGCGCCGTATCGACGACGATGAGATCGCACTCGGCATCGATCAGCGCCTCGGTGCGCTCGAAACCGGCATCGCCCGTGGTTGTCGCCGCCGCGACACGAAGGCGGCCCGCGGCGTCTTTGGTGGCTGTCGGGAAGGTCACGGCCTTCTCGATGTCCTTCACGGTGATGAGGCCGATGCAGCGATAGGCATCGTCCACCACGATCAGCTTCTCGATGCGACGTTGATGAAGGAGCCGCCGCGCCTCTTCGTGCGTCACGCCGGGGCGGACGGTGGCGAGGTTGTCCTTCGTCATGAGTTCGCTGATCGGCTGCTCGGGATGCTCGGCGAAACGCACGTCGCGGTTGGTGACGATGCCGATGAGCTTGCCGGGCTGGCCGCTCGGGCTGCGCTCGACGACGGGGATGCCGCTGATGCGGTGACGCTTCATCAGGTCGAGCGCCTCGCCGAGGGTTTCGTCCGCGTGCATCGTGACGGGGTTCACCACCATGCCCGATTCGAAGCGCTTCACCTGGCGCACCGCTTGCGCCTGCTCCTCGATCGTGAGGTTGCGATGAAGCACACCAAGCCCGCCGACCTGCGCCATCACGATCGCCATGTCGGCCTCGGTCACCGTGTCCATGGCCGAGGAAAGTATCGGAATATTCAGGGAAATTTCGCGCGTCACGCGCGTCGAGAGATCGGTTTCGCTCGGCAGGACTTCGGACTCGCCGGGCACCAGCAGGACATCATCGAAAGTGAGTCCGAGCCGGATGTCCATGCCGTTTTCCTTGTTGCCGATTTTCGAGGTGGCGGGCTTATGCCACCGGTTCCCGGGAATTGCTACGGTCGCCGCTGATATGGTGACGATTTCGTCCATGTGGGCCATTCGCGGCTGTTCGCAAGTCCCTGACCAACACCGAGCAGGAGGTTCATGTCGGCCGCCGCGCCGCGATAATCGATGGGCAGCGTCACCGCGTCCGTGGGCTGGTGATAGTGGTTGCCCATGTAGTCGCCGAAACCGCTCCCGGTGAAAATACCGGTCGCGATAACGGCGGGCACGCCGACCTCGGCGAAGGCGAAATGGTCGGAGCGCGCGTAGAAACTCTGGACGTCGGGCATCGCGATGATCCGGCGGCCCTGCGCTTTCGCGGCATCGGCCAGCCGCGCGTCGAGGCTGGTGAGTCCTTGCCCCAGCACGATGACATCGTCGGAAGGACCGTTCGCGGCGATGGTATCGAGGCCGAACGCGGCGACCATACGCCCTGCGTCGATGGGGCCTGACGCGGCGAAGTGCTTGCCGCCGAGCAGCCCGCTTTCCTCGGCGGACGTCGCGAGGAACAGCACGGAGCGCTCGGGGCGCCTGCCCTTCGCGAAGGCTTCGGCAAGTTCGATGAGGCCGCCGACACCGCTCGCATTGTCGACCGCGCCGTTACAGATCGTGTCGACGCCGGTTCCGCAGTGCCCAAGGTGGTCCCAGTGCGCGAGATAGACAACGTATTCATTCGGCCGCCGCCGCCCCGGGAGCACGCCTGCCAAATTGTAAGAGGTGAAGCGCGTCAGCCGATTTTCAGCGGAAAGCGCGCCGGAACCGAGCGTCCTCGGTTTGAAGCCTGCCCCGGCGGCTTCACTTTTCAGCATCGCAAGGTCTACGCCGAGGCCCCTTGCCAGCGCTGATCCGGCCTCACGGCCGACAAGGGCATAAAGCGGTGTTTTTACAGGTGTACCAGCGTCGATCTGCACCTCGGCGCGCCCGGCGAAAGCGCGCACGCGCCGCCACTCGTCCTCTCCGGGGGCCAGATCATAGATCAGTATGGCTCCGGCCGCGCCCGCGCGTGCAGCGTTCTCCAGCTTCACAGTGCGCAGGGATTGCCGCCGCATAGCCTCCGACGGCTCCTCGCTTCCATTGGGAAGGCCCGCGAAAACGAGCGCGATCTTGCCGCCGAGGTCGAGGCCACCGAAATCATCGCGCCCCTCTTCAGGAAGCACGACACCATAGCCCGCGAACACGATATCCCCCTTTGCTGCTGCGCCCTTCTCCGTCATCGGCGCGCGAATCGTCGCCGTCTCGCCGCTTTCGATCGTCACCGATCCTGCCGCTATGCGCCCGGCCCCCACTTCGGATTTCAGCAAAGGTACAGGGAGGCGATAGGTTTCGCCCGAAGCCGGCCGCAACCCGATGCGGCGATACGCAGCTTCGATGTAAGCAAGGGTCTTCGCTTCCCCCGCCGTGCCGGGCTCACGCCCTTCATAGGCGTCCGACGCGAGTTCAGTGACGTGTGCGGCGATGCCCTCGGGCGTGACGACGGGATCGCTTCGCGGCGCAGTCGCACACGCGGCTGCCGAAAGAAGAGCGAAAAGCGGCAGAAAAAAGCGTGATTTCAACATGCGATAACACGCTAATGGCCGAAGCATCGCCTGCCAAGCCTAGCCAACAGGTCTTTCCATTACCGCACAATGGGCGTCGACAAGCGTCGACGCATAGCCTTACGCCCGGCTTTGCAACCGCAGCTCGGCATCGATGTCGCCGAGGATCAGCGTTTCATACGCGATGAGTTCGCGGCATCCGGTGAGCGCGCGGTAATATTCGCGGTTCATCATCGCGAGGCTGACCTGCGCGCAGATAAGACGCACGCGCGGGTTTTCCACCACGTCCATGAACGCATCCATATGCTCGCTGAAACGCGGATAGTGGCTGTCCGCCGCGTCGGCATCGAGATAGGAGAGCATACAGACGAAATACAGGCGGGTTGCCGGCGTGCGTGCCTCATCCTCGCGAATGACATCGCTGTCGCGAAGCACACCGGCCTGATTATCCACCGTCAGCACGGCATGCTGATCGCCGTTGACGATAACAGCACCGTTGACAGCAAATTTCTCGCCCGGATCGAGCGACAGTTTAAAAGCCACGGCCAATTCCCCCTGAAAATCAGCCGCACGATACTTTCATATCGGAAAGAACTTCTTAACGGCGTCAGCCGACTTCTATGATCTGCGTCGCCAACCGATCCACCTCGCGCTCGTCGTGCGTAACGTAAAGGATGGGCAGCTTCAGCGTATCGCGGATGCGTTCGACGACGTGGAGCACCTCCTCGCGGCGCGCGCGATCGAGGAACGAGAGCGGTTCGTCCAGCAGCAGCGCGCGCGGCCCCGAAAGCAGAGCGCGGCCGATGGCGACGCGGCGTGCTTCGCCGCCCGAAAGCCCCTTTGGCCACCGGTCGAGCAGATGCGCGATATCGAGCAAGCGAACCGTGTCGTCGTAGTCCATCCAGCGGTCCTCCGGCCGTGCGAGGCGATGACCATAACGCAGGTTCTCGCGAACCCGGAGATGCGGGAAAAGCCGGGAATCCTGGAACACATAGCCCAGCCGGCGGCGTTCCGGCGGGACATTGATGGCCGCGGCGTCGAACAGCGTCTCTGCGCCGATGCGGACATGGCCCCGCTCGGGCGTGAGCAGGCCGGCCACCATGTTGAGCACCGATGTCTTGCCCGCGCCCGACGGGCCGAAGAGCACGACGAGCCCGCTTCCGGAAAAGCAGGCGGATACCTGCGTTTCGCCGACGCGGCGTGTGACATCGACATCAAAGGACATGGCGCCCCCGCGCGGCACGACGCGCCAGGATTTCGGAGAAGACGAGCGCCGCGAGCGACAAGCCGATGGCGATGGCGGCAAGGCGCAGCACCTGCCCCTCCCCGCCCGGAAGCTGGAGTGCACTGTAGATCGCGAGCGGCAGGGTTTGCGTTTCGCCCGGCACGTTCGACACGAAGGTGATCGTGGCGCCGAATTCCCCGATCGAGCGTGCAAAGCCGAGCACTGAGGCAACGAGCACGCCCGGGGCGGACAGCGGGAGCGTGACCGAGAAAAACACGCGCGTCCGGGTCGCACCGAGCGTGCGCGCGGCGCTTTCGAGGCCGCGATCGACGTTTTCGATGGAGAGCCGCAGCGCCCGCACCATCAGCGGCAGCGCCATCACCGCAGCGGCAATGGCAGCGCCGGTCCAGCGGAACATCACCGTTATGCCGAACCCGTCTTCGAGCCACGCACCGACCGGCCCGTTCCGACCGAACGCAAGCAGCAGCAGCCAACCTGTGACGACGGGAGGCAGTACGAGAGGCAGGTGCACAAGGCCATCAAGCAGCACCTTGCCCGGGAAGCTCGCACGGGCGAGCAGCCATGCAAACGCGAAGGCAATGGGCAGCGTGGCCAGCACGGCCGTGATGCCGACCTTGAGCGTCAGCAGCAGAATCTCAAGCTCGGCAGGCGAGAGCATCAGGGTACTGAAAAACCGTGCCGCGCCAAAATGACCCGGGCCTGGCGCGAACCGAGAAACGCGAGGAATGCCGAAGCATCCTTCGCCTTCGCCGTCTTCAGCTGTGCGGCGGGATAGCGGATCGGCGGATGGCTCGATGCCGGAAACACGCCGACCACGCGGACCTTGCGCGAGGCGGCGGCGTCCGTGGCGTAGACGATGCCGAGCGGCGCCTCGCCGCGCTCGACGAGCGCGAGCGCGGCGCGCACATTCTCGGATCGCACCACGCGTGGTTCAACCACCGCCCAGACGCCGAGCGCTTCGAGCGCGGCGCGGCCGTACCGTCCGGCGGGGACGGCGGCGGGATCGGCCATCGCCAGCCGCCCGGCGCCGAGCGCGCGGGCAAGCGGGAAGCCTTTCGCGATCCTGAGCGTCACGGGCGAATCCAAAGGCGCGATCAGCACCAGCCGGTTGCCCGCGATGACACGGCGACTGCCGGACGCAAGCAGGCCGCGCTGGTCGATATGGTCCATCCACGCTTCGTCGGCCGAGATGAAGAGATCAGCGGGGGCGCCTGCCTCAACCTGCCGTGCGAGGGCCGAGGAGCCGGCGAAGGAGAGTACCGGGCGTGGATGGCGCTGCCGGGCCCAGGCATCCGCCGCCTCGCCCAGCGCTTCCTGCAGCGAGGCTGCGGCGAGGACAACGGGGGCGGCGCTTTGCGCGCGTGCCGGGAGGGCGCCGAAAAGGGCGAGCAAAACGAGAGCGACGATGCGGGCTGCGTGGGTCATTTGCTATATTCTGGCTTATATAGCCCTTACCGCTGCCGCAAACAAAAAGGGCGGCGCCGAGGCACCGCCCTCTTCAAGCTCTCCGCAGGCGGATCAGTTCACGGTCGCTGCCGTCTGCGTGCCGCCCTTGCTGCTGAGATGCGCGAGCCAGAACTTCGCGATGTCGGCGCGCTTGCCACCCTGCACCATGTTGAAGGCCGCTTCCGCGCCGGCCTTGTCGCCGCTGCGAGCGAGCGCGATGCCGATGCGGGTGTTGACCTCCGCCGCGTCGACGCCGCCCTTCTGGAGCGCCAGACGGTAAAGTTCGACGGCCTTGGCGTTCTCACCGTAGCCGAGGAAACCGTCTGCCGTGGCCTTCGCCATGCGACCGGTCTTGTCGGCGCGCGCTTCCTTCTCGAGGCCGGGCAGTGAGGCGCGATCGCTCTTCACCTTCGGCGTAACGATGGTCACGAGTTCCTTCACATATGCCTTGCTGGTGGAGAGCGCGCCCTTCGCGGTGCCCGCGTCGATGACGCTCTTGGCCTCGCCGGCAAGACCGCGCTTGTCGGCGGTTTCGGCATATTCGAAATAGTCGCGTTCGCCGGTGAGCGCGTTCGTGTCGTGCATCAGACGCATGACATCGAGGTTGCCCTGATCGTCGAGGCCGGAGGTTTCGCGGAAGATCACGAGGACGTCGCGCCAGTTCGTCGGCGTCGGATAGGCCTGCACGAGCGCGACCGACGCCGGCGTCACCTGATTCGCGAGCTTGCCGTCGTAAGCGAGCGCGAGCGCGCGCTTGTACCAGCTTTCCTCGACAGGCTGACCCGCCGCCTGCTTCGCCTTGATCGCCTTGTCGATCGTAGCGACGGCTTCGGGCGTACGGCCGGCGCGATTGTACATCTCGCCGAGGCCGACAACGAGGTCCGCATCGTTCGGGTGTTCCGCCACCATCGCCTCATAGACCTTGATGGCACCCGGCACGTCGTTCTTCTGCACCGCGAGCGCGGCGAGGCTGCGCTGGAACTTCAGCTTTTCCTCGGGCGTGGTGCTGCCGCTGTCGATCGAGCCCTGAAGCCCTTCGGCAAGCATCGCATTGTCCTGCTTCGCAAGCGCGACGTTGATCTTGAGCGCATTCGCCATGTACTTGTCGTCCGGCGTCTCAGCGAGCGCTTCGGCCTCGCGAATCTTGACGAGCGCCCCGTCGTTGTCGCCCTTCTGCTGCAAGGCCTGCGCCTCACCGAGCGCCTTCTGCGCCTTTTTGGAGAACTTGAACTTGCGCGCCTCCGGCGCGGCTTCCTTCTTGTCCTTTTCCTTGGCGATCGCGGGCGCAACCATGGCACCACTCGCGATACCGAGAGCAAGCGCGAAGCCGAGCGCCGTGCGTGAAACCATCTTCATTCGTCCAGTCTCCCCAGTGCAAGTTCCCGTAAATCGCCGGGAAAAGCCAAATATGCCGCCGCAGCATGTCGCGTCCGTGACGGTCTGCGTCAAGCCTTGATGCGATGCATAGATGGCACAGCCATGGTGAACCGCGCTTGAACCTCGTTCAGGCGTGTAAGCGCACGATAATCTGCTAAATCCATAACACGACTCGATCCCCGGGGGTGATCCTGCCATGGCTCAACGCATCGCGCTTCCCGCAAGCCTCGCCGCAATCGCGGCGATCGCCTACTTCATCGCCATGAACGCGGGGCTGCCGTTCGCGCTGCATGTCGCGCTGAAAGGCGCCTGCGTCACGATCCTCGCCATCGCCGCCGCTATGGCCGCGCGCCGCACCGATGGGTGGCTGCTTGCAGGCGTCATGGCCTTCGGCGCGCTCGGCGACATGTTGCTCGAATTCGACCTGATGATCGGCGCGGCCGCTTTTGCTGTCGGCCACGTCGTCGCGATCTGGCTCTACCTCCGCAACCGGCGCGCCGGGTCGATGCCCATCAGCCAGCGCGGCGCGGCGCTCGCGCTGCTGCTCTGCGCGCCGCTCCTCTATCTGATCGCGGGGCCGGCCGCGAACGCGGGGATCGCGCTCTACAGTTTCCTGCTCGCCGCGATGGCGGCCGCAGCGTGGACGAGCCGCTTTTCCCGGTACCGGACGGGAATCGGCGCGATCCTCTTCCTCGCCTCCGATGCCTTCATCTTCGCGCGCCTCGGAGGCCGCATGGCCCCGGAGCAAGCCGCGCTCTTCATCTGGCCGCTCTATACGGCGGGGCAGATTCTCATTTTCGTGGGGGTTCGGCAGCGACTAGCGGCGGAGGGGCGTTAACCATATCCCCAGCCGTCCCCACCTGTAGCGGCTCTGCGCGCACTACCGCGGTGAGGGGCAGCGGGCCGTAAATGTGGGGAAACAGCTGGCCGCCGCGTGAAGGTTCCCACTTTACGCCTTGCAGCTTCGCAAGATCGACTTCGACGAGCACGAGATCGTCTCGTCCCGCGAAGTGTTTTGCCGCGGTTTCGGCGACCTGATCGGGCGCGGAGAGGTGGATGTAGCCGTCCGCCAGATCAACGGGCGCGCCGGCGAACGTGCCTTCGGCGTTCAGGCTTTCCCACTCGCCGCGCGTGAGGATCTTGTAGGCGGTGGGGCTCATTCCGTGGGCGCGGCTTCTGCTTCCTCGACGTCTTCGCCTTCGGCGTCTTCCTCGCCATCGGTTTCGATCTTGGCGGCGGAGACCACGTGTTCGTTGTCGGCGACGTTGAACAAGCGGACGCCGGCGCTGTTGCGGCCGATAACGCGAAGCGTGTCGAGGCCAAGGCGGATCATCTTCGCCTGATCGGTGACGAGCATCAGCTGCTCGCCGTCGTGCGCCGGGAAGCTCGCCACGACGGGTCCGTTGCGGGCGATGTTGTCGATATTGCCGATGCCCTGCCCGCCCCGGTTCGTGCGGCGGTACTCGTAGGCGGAGGTGCGCTTGCCGTAACCGTTCGCGCAGACGGTGAGGATGAACTCCTCGGCGGCCGCGAACTCGGCCATGCGCTCGGGCGACAGCGTCGGTTCGTTCTCGTTGTCCTTCCACGGCGCAGCGCGGAGGTACGCCTCGCGCTCATCGGGCGTTGCTGCGAAGCTGCGCAGGATGGAGAGCGAGATGACCTCGTCATCGCCCTTCAACGTCATGCCGCGCACGCCGGTCGAAGTGCGGCTCTGGAATTCGCGCACCGCGGTCGATTCGAAGCGGATCGCCTTGCCCTGCCGCGTGGCGAGCAGCACGTCGTCGTCCTCGGTGAGCAGCGCGACGCCGATCAGACGGTCGTCGCTGTCTTCATCGAAACGCATCGCGATCTTGCCGTTCGAAGGCACGTTGGTGAACGCATCCATCGAATTGCGGCGCACGGTGCCCTTGGCGGTCGCGAACATCACGTGGAGCTTGCTCCACTCCGCCTCGTCCTCGGGGAGAGGAAGCACGGTGGAAATGACCTCGCCGTCGGCAAGCGGCAGCAGGTTCGCCATCGCCCGGCCGCGCGCCTGCGGCGCGCCTTCGGGGAGCTTCCACACCTTCATGCGGTAGACCTTGCCCGCCGTGGAGAAGAACAGCACGGGCGTGTGCGTCAGCGTCACGAACAGGTTCGTGATCGCATCCTCGTCCTTCGTGTTCATACCCGAGCGGCCCTTGCCGCCGCGCCGCTGCGCGCGGAAGCTATCGAGCGGCGTGCGCTTGATGTAGCCGCCCATCGTGACGGTGACGACCATCTCCTCGCGCTCGATGAGGTCTTCATCATCAATGTCGTCGAGGTAGGGCACGATTTCCGTGCGTCGGGGCGTGGCGTAGCCTTCCGAAACGGCGACGAGTTCCTCGCGCATCACCGCGTAGAGCTTTGCGCGGTCGCCGAGGATCGCGAGCAGCTCGGCGATCGAAATCGCCAGCTCCTTGAGTTCGGCGCCGATCTCTTCGCGGCCGAGCTGGGTGAGGCGGTGCAGGCGAAGATCGAGGATGGCGCGGACCTGCGTCTCGCTCATCTTATAGGTGTCGCCGTAGACGGCGCCTTCCACGGCCTCGACGAGTTCGAGATAGGGCCGGATCTCGCCCATCGCCCACTCCCGCGCCATCAAGGTTTCGCGGGCTTCGGCAGGGTTGGAACTGCCGCGGATGATGCGCACGACCTCATCAAGGTTCGACACCGCAACGACGAGGCCGAGCAGGATGTGGGCGCGGTCGCGCGCCTTGTTCAGCTCGAACTTCGAGCGGCGGGTGATCACTTCCTCACGGAAGGTGATGAACGCCGCGATGATGTCGCGCAGGTTCAGCAGTTCCGGGCGACCGCCGCGGATCGCCAGCATGTTGAAGGCAAAGCTCGTCTGCGCGGGGGTGAAGCGGTAGACTTGGTTCAGCACCACTTCGGGGGTCGCATCGCGCTTCAGCTCGATGACGACGCGCACGCCCTCGCGATTCGATTCGTCGCGAATGTCGGACACGCCCTCGATGCGCTTGTCTTTGACCGCCTCGGCGATCTTCTCGACAAGGCCCGCCTTGCCGACCTGGAACGGAATTTCAGTGAGGACGATCTGGCGGCGATCACCGCGACGATCCTCGACAATGCTGCGCGCGCGCATGATGACCGAGCCGCGCCCGGTGGTGTAGGCGCTGAGCAGCCCGCCCTTGCCCATCACCATCGCGCCCGTGGGGAAGTCCGGCGCCGGCACGAACTCCATGAGCTCCTCGACCATGATCGCCGGATTGTCGATGAACGCCACCGCCGCCGCCACGACCTCGCCGAGGTTGTGGGGCGGAATATTCGTCGCCATGCCGACCGCGATGCCGCCCGCGCCGTTCACCAGCAGATTCGGGAAGCGCGCCGGAAGCACCGAGGGCTCGCTTTCGGAACCGTCGTAGTTCGGCACGAAATCGACAGTATCCTTGTCGAGATCGGTCAGCAGTTCATCAGTGACCTTGGCGAGGCGCGATTCGGTGTAGCGCATCGCGGCGGCCGCATCCGGGTCCATCGAGCCGAAATTGCCCTGACCGTCGATCAGCGGCACGCGCATCGACCAATCCTGCGCCATGCGGACCAAGGCATCGTAGATCGCGCTGTCGCCGTGCGGGTGATACTTACCCATCACGTCACCGACGATGCGCGCGGACTTGCGATAGGGTTTGTTCGCCGTGAAGCCGTTTTCGTAGGCGGTGTAGAGAATACGGCGGTGGACGGGCTTCAGACCATCGCGAACATCGGGCAGCGCACGCGACACGATCACGCTCATCGCGTAATCGAGATAACTCGTCTTCATCTCCTCGACGATCGAGATGGGGCGGATATCGGACGGCTCGGCGCCGCTGGTCTCTGGGGCGTCCACTCGGTTTCCTGTACGCTCTGGGGATTATGGTCGGCTTTGACCGATGTCTCTACATGCGCGCGCGCGTGAAGGCCAGCGTTACGATTGGATGACGGCGAGCCGCGAACGGAACCAGTCGGCAGCCGCATCCTCGGGGAGCGTGCCCGCCGCCAGATCGAGCATCATGGCGATCGCATCCGCGGCGCTGAACCGCAGTTCATGGCCGTTCAGTGCAAGGAACAGGCGCGCGATCACCCACGCGGTGCGCTTGTTGCCGTCGATGAACGGGTGATTGCGGGCAATGCCGAATGCATAGGCGGCGGCAAGCGCGGCGGGATCGTCTTCGCCATAGGTCCAGCGGTTGACGGGCCGGGCCAAGGCCGATTCCAGAAGCCCGGAATCGCGTACTCCGGCCCCTCCGCCATGTTCGGCAAGCTGGCGATCATGAATCGCGATGGCATCCTTTGGATCGAGCCAGTTTGGCTCGATCCGCTGATCGACCGTCATTGCGCCAGAACGCGCAGAATATCGCGATCCTCACGCATGATCTTCTCGGCGAGCTTCATCTTCGCCTCGAAATCGGGATTGGATGCCGTGAGGCGCACGCCATCGGGCGATTCCGATACGTAAAGCGTATCGCCAAGCTCGACACGCAGACGCGCAAGCAGCTCCTTCGGCAGGATCACGCCTGTCGAGTTGCCGATCTTCACGAGTTTGAGCGATGCGTTCATACGCACGTTATAACGGCGATGGCCGCAAATATCAACGGGGGAAGAGTCCGGCGAGCACCGCCTCTACCTTTTCGAACTGCGCCGCGCGCGTCAGCCCGTCCGCCGCGCCTGCGGGGAGATCGGGGAGGCGACCGTTTGCGCGCTCCGCGAGCTTTTGCGAAAGCCAATCCGCGATCGTCGCCGGGTCGTTACTGACGAGGCCGATGCCCGTGCGCCGGATGATGTCCGCCGCCTCGCCTTCCTGCTGGCCGTGGCACAGCACCGGCCGGCGGGCGCCGATATATTCGTAGAGCTTGCCGGCAACGACGTGCTTTTCGCCTTCGGTGGAAAAGCGCAGCAGCAGCAAGATATCCGCCGCGCGCTCGATGCGCAGCACCTCGCCGCGCCCGATCGGCGGGTGTGCCTGCACCAGATGGGCAACGCCCGCGCGCTCGGCCATCGCCATCGGCACATGGCTGTCCTCGCCCCAGAAATGCACGACGAGCTTCGCGGGATCGGGCTTCAGGAGCGCAAGCGCCGCGAGCAGCGGCTCGGGTGAGCGGCCGCCGTTGTAGGTGGACCCCGCGTGCACGATGCTGAGCCGATCGGCATCGAGCGCCGGCACGTCTTCCAGGCCGACGAAATCGGCCGGATCGTAGCCGTTCGCCGCGCACACGACAGGCTTTCCGTAGCGCCGCGCGAGAATTTCCGCGCTGCCTTCGGTCACCGCCACCAGCGCCGACGCCTTAGAGAGCGCGCGCCGCTCCATCCAGCGGTTGACGCCATTCGCGATGAAGCTTTCGTTCTGGTAGATATTGTCCGCCCAGAGGTCGCGGAGTTCAGCGACGAAGGGCACGCCCCACGCACGCGACAGCCGCGCCGCCGCCATGTGGCTCGAATGCGGCGGACCGGTGGAGAAGATCGCATCGGGCTTCCAGTCCCACGCCAGCGCGGCCTCGACCGCCGGCTCGATCCAGGTGATGTGCGGATCGGGGAGGTAGGAAAGCTGCCAGATCAGGCGTCTGAGGCCGCCCGGCTGCGCGGCGGTTTCCACGCTCGCCTTCGCGCCCGGCTTCGGCTGATCCGCCTCTGTCATCGGCGCCGCCCGCCCACGCCGCACATAGGGCACGGCGGTGATGCGCTCGGTGGGAATCTCGGGGTCGACCGCCGCCGGAAACTGCAGATTCTGTCCCGAAAGCACCCGAACGTCGTGGCCGCGATCCAGCAGGAAGCGCGCGAATTTCGGCGCGCGCACGGTCGCCGTAGGGGCGTTCGGCGGGTACAGCCCCGTGACGATCAGGATGCGGCGCGACATTCGGCAAGGCTCATCGCAAAGAGCGCGCCACCATGCAACACTGGACGCAGGCACCCCTTCCCCATATTTCCGCGCGGATGAAAACACATGTTCACGTCATTGGCGGCGGCCTCGCCGGTTCGGAAGCCGCATGGCAGCTCGCACGCGCAGGCGTTCCCGTTGTTTTGCACGAGATGCGGCCCGTGCAGGGGACGGACGCGCACCATACGGACGGGCTTGCCGAACTGGTCTGCTCGAACAGCTTCCGGTCGGATGATCCCAATGCGAGCGCGGTGGGCGTGCTGCACGAGGAGATGCGTCGGCTGGGCTCGCTGATCCTCACTTGCGGGGACGCGGCGCGGGTGCCCGCGGGCTCGGCGCTCGCCGTGGACCGCGACGATTTCTCGGCGCGCGTAACCGCCGCCATCGAAGCCGAACCGCTGATCGAGATCCGCCGCGAGTGCGTGGAGGGCCTGCCGCCGGCCGAATGGGGCCAGACCATCATCGCCACCGGGCCGCTCACCGCCGCGCCGCTCGCCGAAGCGATCCGCGCGCAGACGGGCGAGGACGCCCTCGCCTTCTTCGACGCGATCGCGCCCATCGTCCACCGCGAGAGCATCGACATGGAAACCGCGTGGTTCCAGTCCCGCTACGACAAGGGCGACGGCAAGGACTATATCAACTGCCCGATGGACGAGGCGCAGTACGGCGCGTTCATCGACGCGCTGATGACCGGCGAGAAGACCGTGTTCAAGGAATGGGAGGCGAACACCCCCTATTTCGAAGGCTGTATGCCGATCGAGGTGATGGCGGAGCGCGGGGCGCAGACCTTGCGTTTCGGGCCGATGAAGCCCGTGGGCCTCACCAACCCGCGCACGGGAAAGAAGGCCTACGCCGTCGTCCAGCTTCGGCAGGACAACGCCTCCGCCACGCTGTGGAACATGGTCGGTTTCCAGACCAAGCTGCGCCACGCCGAGCAGGTGCGCATCTTCCGCAGCATTCCCGGCCTGGAGAACGCCGAGTTCGCGCGGCTGGGCGGGCTGCATCGAAATACTTTCATCAAATCGCCGGTGCTGCTCGACGGCAGCCTGCGCCTGAAATCCGATCCGCGCATCCGCTTTGCCGGGCAGATCACCGGTTGCGAAGGCTATATCGAAAGCGCCGCAGTGGGGCTGATGGCCGGGCGCTTCGCGGCCGCCGATGCGCACGGCACCGCGCCCGACCTGCCGCCGCGCACGACGGCGCTCGGCGCGCTCCTGGCGCACATCACGGGCGAGGCGGTGGCGGAGACCTATCAGCCGATGAACGTGAACTTCGGCCTGTTCCCGCCGTTTGACGCACGCGTTCCTAAAAAGTCGCGGAAAGCGGCCTATGCGGAACGGGCGCTTGCCGATCTCGATGCATGGATCGCCGCCGAGGCAGGTTAGTCAGCGCAGCTGCAATCGGCTTTCGGCTTCGTGGCGGCGCGCACCGTCCGCGTCTTTTCGAACTCGACGGCCACGAGGTCGCCGGACCTGTCGGCATCGGCATCGTCGAAGCGCGCATTCTGCTTCACGGCGTATTCCGCGAAGCTGAGCACGCCGTTGCCGTCCGTATCGAACCTGTCGAACGATTGGCGGCGCGCGCGCAGATACTCTTCGCGGCTAACGCTGGCGTTGCGATCGCGGTCGTAGCGGCGGAAACGCTTTTCCTCGCGCGTCGCCTCGCTCGCCTGCGGCGGCTCGGGCAGCGCGGCGGGAGCAGCGACGGGGGGCGGCTCCGGTAGCGGGGCGGTTTCCGGCTCGTCGTCCACGCTCACCACGACGGCTGCCGCCACGAGCAATGTTACCGCAATGCCGCCGACCGCCCAGCGCCAAACCATTGTCATCCCTACCCTTTCGATGCGACTCGCGGGATAGAGCCTAACGAGTTCGTTCCGGCAGTGTCACGCTTTCCCTGTCAGCACGTGGCGCAGGATGGCGAACTGCCGTCCTGCCGCGCCGCGCGGCTCCCGCTTGCCGGCAGCGTCGCGCCGGGCGACGGCGGCAAGCGCGGTGACGGGCCGAACGGCGGGCGGGAAGCGCATGCGGCCAGGCTCCGGCACGGCCATCTCAGCGCCCCGGCGGCGCGCCGACGCCATCGCCCAGAACCGGCCGGCATCGGCGAGCCCCATGGGTTCCTCGGCCCCCAGAAAGGTAGCAGCGCAACGGAAAAGCTGCGCTCCGCTCTCGCCGATCTCGGCACCGTCGAGCACATCCATGTGCGCCTCCGCGAGCGCCGCTAGTTGTACCGGATCCAGCGCTGCAGCTGCGACCGCAGCCAGAACGGGCTGGCCCGCCACCGGCTTTTCGCGCGCGCCTTCGACGCTATCGCGCCACCATGCGAGCCGGATCATGCCGATCTGCGGCTCGGTTGTCGTGCGGACCACATCGGCGAGCGACAGATCGAAAGCGTGGAGCGCAAAAAGACGCGGCCTTGCGGCGGGCGGCGCGAACAGCGTCGCGACGTAGCGGTCCCGGTCTTCGGCCCGCACAAAAGCTTCCGTTTCGGAAATCGTTTCGGCAACGCCCGGAATTCCGCCGATCCCGTCTCTCATTAACCAGTCACCTCAACAGCTTCTTAGGCATTTCCCCTTATGCATCCTTGATCATGCGCCTGTTCGCAGGCGGTGCACGGGGGTGAACACTATGTCGCTGGGCAGCAATACGCCGGGCCATCGCATGAAAGCCATGCAGTCGTCGACCTTTCTTTCACGCCTGAGACGCGACCAGAAAGGCAACGCGCTCGCCATCGTTGCAGCATCCGTCATTCC
>TARA_R110000782_G_scaffold70464_1_pt1 | contig 29435 bp, 35 predicted proteins | sample TARA_R110000782 | Tara Oceans TARA_R110000782 (sample SAMEA4397859) | marine metagenome | biome: Polar Biome; feature: [SRF] surface water layer (ENVO:00010504); material: water (ENVO:00002006), including particulate matter (ENVO:01000060) such as... | depth 5 m | reverse complement strand
CTTGATCTGTTCGAGGTATCGGAACCCAAACTTGGCGAGGCACTGCGAAGCGCAGTCGGTTCGCCACGGGCTCATGTCGGCGATGAGTTCGCCTAGTGGGCGCTCAGACATCGCGACGCTCCAGAAACCACTCCGCGTGACGACCGAGTTCAGCAACCCAATGAAGCGCGTGAACCTCGTTGTCGGTTGCGAAGGCGATGTTCCTTCCAGAAACGTGGTGGCGTCCGATCGCACCAACCAACTCGTCGATACGTTTCGCGCGCCAGATAGCTTCTGGCATCGCTCCCAGCGCAGGCTTCTCGTCTGTCATTTGTCTTGCTCCTCGCCTCTCGCGCTCGCTGCCGTGTGCAGTGATGCCGAGAGGCCGTGAATGGTCGCCGCCCCCTGCCGGTAGCTATCCGGCCTGGAGTGCGACACGTCCTTTCTAGCGAATCACTTCGCCATTGCCACCTTGCGGTGAGATTCGTTGATGATCTTCGGTGCAGTCGCGTTCCAGTTGATTGCGTGGTGCATCCGGTGATTGTTCCGCCCGATCGTCGAGACCTTCACGCAGCTTGGAGCGATCATCACGCTGTAGAACGACTTGAGATATGTTCCCCCGTCGAGATACAGATCGGTGAAGCCACCCGGCATTGCCTGAGACTGAAGCTGATTCAGTTGGAGCGGTTTGACGGTGAAGAACAGTCGACCGACTCGGTTGCCGCTGACGTAGGTCGACACATCGTCATTCATCCGACCGACGAACGTGAACGGCTTTTTGACGTCGCACACCCACGAGTTCATCGCCTTGCGCATCAGCTTCATCTGATAGCCATCGATCGTTCCGCCCATGTGGTCGCCGCCCTGTGACATCGCGACTGAGTGCGCTCCGGTATCGTTCAGCAGGTCCACGAGCGATTCCCAAACGGCATCGATGTCGAGGATCTTCCAACCGTGCATCTTCGGTTCAGTCTCGCCGTCGCGCTTGCCCGGATAGCGATACCCAAACCAACCGTAGTCGTCGTCAAGCTCGACAAAGTAGCGGTAGCCCAATTGCTTCGCGATCGGGAAGCACGCGTTGCGAGCGTAGACCGTTCCGCGGTAGTGCTTCGCGCAATCGCCTGTGTCGGTGATCGCAGCTGCGTCGAGCTTCGACATGACGTGAACCTGATCGCCATACACCTCGCGGTATTCGGGAAGGCTCGGGTCATCGTCGTCGACAAGGATCACGACGTCACCGGTGTAGCCACTCTTGCGAAGCGACTCGACGGTGATGCAGTTGTTGGGCCGGCCGTAGGTCAGAATGAACGCAACGAAGTCCTTACGCATCGGGATAGTCCTTGCCGAACATTGCGTCGATCCGCTTGGTCATCTTCACGAAGCCCTTCTCAATCGCCTGATCGAAGTCGATGATCACTAGCGCTGAATCCTCCATCAGTCGCTGGATCTTCTTCGGCGCGTGAGCATAGTAGTTCGCGATTCGGTCGAACCTGAAGACTGTGTGACGCTCGGCCGCGCGCAACATGAACTCCTTGATGTCCTCGGGTAGCTTCGCCTTGTTGATCTTCGCGACGAGCTTCTGAGTGACCTCGGAGTTGAACAAGTCCGAGACCTCAGGGCAGTCGCCATTTGGTTCGTAGACCGGGGACACGATCTTGTGAGTGTAGCCACCTTCTGCACCTCCTTCGTCTTCTGATTCTCCGGCCCCATCTTCCTCGCCGACCCAGTGACCTCCGTTCACCATGACCTGCGATGCTTGTGCGATGTCGTCGAATCCGGTGCCGAGCAAGTCGCCGTCGATCTGCAGGTCAGCGAGGACGTCCGTCAGAATCTCGCTGTCGTCTTCGGCGAGCCGGCTGACGTAGTTATCACCCACGAGGACCTTCAGCGCCTCCGAGCTATCTGGCTCGCATTCGAGCACGATGCAAGGCACCGTTGGCATCCCGAGCGACTCCGACGCGATCACGACGCCGTGGCCGGCGAGGATCGTGAGGTCATTCGCCAGCACCACGTTCCTGTAGAATCCGTTCGACTCGATCGACGCTTTGATCTGATCGATCTGCTCCTCAGGGTGGCTCCGGTAGTTCCGCGGGTGCGGCTTCAGCTTCGAGATGGCGATCTTGCGGGAACGATGTACCGCAACTTCAGGCTTGCTCATGCCGGCCGATGCTAGCCGCGCGACTCGACCAGCGCGATCTTCGCACGCAACTCGTCCTTCACCCACCGCCTCGGCTCGACCTCGATCAGGGCTTTGAGCTCCAATAGCTCGGCAGCCTTGAGCGTGTCCGTGTGCTGGTCGCTAGGTGGGTTTGGCTTCCGCCAACCACCGTTGCGCTCGCACTTCGCGAGGTTCCTCAGCCGCGCGCATTCTCGGCAGGTCCCGCGGCCACCGTTCTTCTTCAGGTAGAATCCAAACACGTCGTAGGCGTGACCGCTTCGGCAGTGAGTGTTCATCGGCAACTCCGCTCGCGGAAGTTGACGCACTGCTGGCAAGAGCACCCAGCGCTCCCTAGCGGTGTGTTCGGCACGTGCTTCGAGATCGTCCGGCCGAACTTCTTTGGAGCAGAGCCGGCCGCGGTGGCTGCGTGGTCGTCATCCCAGCGACCCTCGTTCAGCCAAGTCGCCGGGTTGGGGACAAACTCCTTCTGCTGCACCGCTGCGCGGAACGCGAGTGCGCCGGCGAGGATCTTCTTGACCATGTTCGGAGTCCGCGCGACTTTCGACCACGTCTTGATCGCCGCCTGCTTGCCGACCTTCTTCGGGTAGATCGGCCAGAACTCATCGAATCCTGGCGGGTTGCTCGTCAGTCTCTGCTGCTTCAGCTTGACCGGCTCGTCGTCAGCCCCGCTGACGTGAGCCGAGCGCAGCGAGGCGATACCTTCTGCATCTGCCTCTGCCTCTGCTTCTGGGGGAGATGTTTGGAGATGTTCCGTTTCATCGTTACACGTATCGCGGTTCAACTTCTTCGCTCGGTGCCTCCTGACGCGTGCCGCGGTTAGCTCTTGAGTGTGCGTCTGACGGTCTCGATACGTGCCGTGGTTCAGTATCAACCAGCCACCAGGGACCTTCTCGACCCGCTCGCCTGTGGTCCCATCCGTGCTGTCGTGGTCCGGTCCCATGAACACCACAAGCGATTCCATAACAGACTCTAACGGAAGGTTGGCCCTCCGAGCCAGACCGCTGATCGATGACTGAACGACGCCGTCGCCGTCTGCCATCGCAAGGAGTGTGATCCAGCAGAGTCGAACGTGTGCCGACTCCTGCCAGATCGATGAGTCGAGGATAGTGCCGTGGAGCTTGACGAAGGTCATAGGCGCGTTACACCTAACGGGTCGGCCATATCGATACCAATATCGATTGACATAGAAAAGGGGACCTGCCGCGGGAAGGAACGGCAGGCCCCCAAGGGAGCAAGATCCAAATGACCGGATCAGGCTTCGACGTTAGCGACTTCTGCCGTTCTGCGCCACGATCGACGTAGATCAGGAAGGCCAAGGACCAGCCCGAACTTCTTCAGCTTCGGCTGGAATACCCGGTGCAGGTCTTCGAGCAGGGCCAGTGGCTCCTTCGTGTGCTCGCCGGCGATCAACTTGTAGATCACCTTGCGGTTCACCCCGAGTTCGGCAGCGAGGTCTCCGAGCGAGCCACTCCAGAGGTCATCGATCACATCCAACAGGCGATCGTTCTTCCAAGGCTTCTTGATCATGGCCGACTCCAGTAGACGAGAGCGGTGAGGATTCCTGCAAGCACGACAGCAGCCCCGAACGTCCAAGCAAGGATCGCCGCGCTGCCTTCCGCGTCTTCGTCGCTTCGGCCCTGGCCTCCGGCGACGATCGGCATCGTCGAATGGCCGCAGCGCCAACAGGTCCAGTGCCGGGAGTGACGCGCGCGTTGCATCGTCGAGAAGGTCGATTCAATCGAGTGTTCGCAGTTGCTCATTGGTGCTCGGTGGTCGTGAGCCACGGACCTTTCGGAAGTAGCTCGATGAAGTAGAGGGTCTCAAAATTACCGATGACTCGCCACGCAGGCCAGCCCTTCACGTGAAGAGCAGCGTAGGCGGTCGCGTCCTCGAACGTCGAGAACGGCAACGCCTCAGCGGCCTTCTTGGTGCAGCACCAGCGGGTCACACGATCCGTCCGCAGAAGAAGCAGCAGATCCCGTTCACGGCCAACTGCTTCGGCTCGGGGCACTCACACCAGTTCGAGTAGCTCACGACATCACCGGCATCGCTTGGATCGCGCGCGAGTGCTTGCCGACGAGAACGGAGCCGGCGAACTCCTCCAGGTGCGTAGCGCGGTCGACGTCGGGGACGTCCTGAGCCAAACGAGCTACAGCTTGACCGACGCCATAGACCGTGTCCCGCTCCTTCGAGAACGCAGCAACGAGCGCGTCAAGGTCTGTCTCGTAGAGCGTTCCGCCGCTGACTTTGATCAGGTTCTTCATCGCCGTCGCCGGTGCAGCGACCTTGCTGCTGTCGGTCTTTTTGCAGCGCTCGACCATCGCCCGGAACTTCTCCTCATCGAACGCCGCCTTGACGACGTCGCGCGACTTGAGTGCTATCGCCTTCGCCTCCGCGCTGATCGTGTCCGCGCCGAACATCCCGAGTTCCATACGCTGACCAAGGTGGACGTTTGCAACCATGGTCTCGATCGTAGCGAGGTTCATGCAGATGCCTTGAGCCGCTCCGATCTTCGCCGAGTTCAGCCCGTGCCCGGTGTCGCTGTTGCCAATCGTCACGATCGGCCAGAGCGTCGTCGGTCCACCTTGAAGCTTGACGTCCTCGATGCCCGGCATGTTGCGCAGCCACGTCGGCGACGCGTTCGCACCCGGCTTCAGGAACTCGTGGTCACCGGCGGTTGCGCTGAACTCGGTCAGTGCTGCCCAGACTTCCGGGTTGACGAACTTGATCCTGAGGTGGCTGTCGGTGATCGATGCCTCGATCACTCGAACTCCGTCCGTCTGTAGCGCTCCTTCGAGAGCAGCCTTGGCGACGTCGAGCGACTCGATGATGCGGAACCTGTCCGAGAGGACCGCGCGCACCTTGTCGTCGAGTAGACGCATCAGCCAGCGCTTCGGCAGGTCGTGCATGACTCCGGTCACGTAGTCTTCCCAGCGCCGCGGTGCAGCTTCGATCGCCTGCCTAGTGAACTTGATCGGCATCGGTGTCGCGATCCGGCCAGCCAACTGAGTCAGCGCTTGGTCGAGAAGGACGACGCCCTCACGCGGCATGAAGTCGCGCAGGCTGTCGCTCGGCATGATGCGGACCTTCCCGTCATCGCCGACCTTCACGCTCATCTCGCGGCAGTCCGCGACGAAGTCGACGCGCGCATCGATCTGCCGGCGAAGCTCGCCAACGACGTCGTTCAACTTCCCACGGCCACGCATCGCTACTCGAATGGTATCGGTCATCTGTCTTGCTCCTCCGCGTTGTCCAGCGTCTCCGGCGAAGTGCCAGAGATCGCGCAGCGCGCGGATCGCTGCAATGTGGTCAGGCTGTTTCATGGCCGCCCAACCGGTTCGCCTAGCTACCCTCTGAGCCGCTCCTCTGCTTCTGCCGCGATCTTCCGCTGACACTGACGGAGTAGGCCGAACGCGTTCGTGAGAGCGTAGATCACAGCCAGGAAGGGCTCCTGGTTCAACCCATCGGCGACAGTCTCGGAAGTCGTGCCGATGTATCCGATGCGGAGCTTCCACGCTGCGCGCTCTCGTCCTCCGGTATGCGGGACCATCTCGCGGTGAGCCAGCATCGAGACGATCTCACCCGGAGCGACGTCAGCCATCTTGTCCATCGCTAGCTCGACCTGCTCCATTGCCAACTTCGGGATCGGCGAGTGGCTCGTGATGTATACGGGTGCCGGCTTCATCGCTTCGCCCCGTAGTGCTGCAGCGCGCGTTGATCGCTGACGCAGATACCGACGTGGATCAGGCCGAGCATCTCCGGCGTGCGGCGATCGACCGCGACGCAGACCGGAACGAAGTGCCCGTCATCCGTTTCGAGTACGAACAGCCCTGCGCGGCCCGGAACGTAGCCGGCTCTCGTGAACCGACGAACTGCACCCTGGCGGGTCTTCGGGTAGCCGGCGAACGAGTTCACCATCGGGAAGAACGCTTGGAACGCGTCGATCGTGATTTGCTTTTGTGACGTCATCGTCTACTTCCCCTTGCTGAAGAACGCGCGCGCCTTCAGTTCGATCTCGTGCTGATCTGATCCGACCTCGACGCCGATCGTCTCAAGGATCTCAGCGCAGGTCGCGATCATGTCGATCGCTGCCTGACGCTCCTCGCGAGTTAGCTCGTGAGCGTTCTCTTCCATCTCCATCTCTTCCATCGACTCCTCGCAGTCGAGCAAGTCCTTGTTCGTGTTTCTGAATCGTGTGTAGCTTGAGTTGGTCATCGTTCTTTCTCCTTTGTGGTTTGGGTTAGGTTGCGACCGAGATCACGGTCATGCCGAGCGCTGCAAAGTGCTTCTTTGCTTCGCGGCGAGCGAGGACATAGAGGCCGTTGCACCAGAACAGGTCGTTTGGATCGTCGCCTTCAAAAGCCCAACCTCCGCGTCCACTCGGCTTGCGACCGTGAGCGAACTCGAACTCAGTCGTGTCTACGCGAACTCGGTAAGCGGGGACCTTCACTTTGCTGCCTCCGCTTCCTTCGCCCACTTCGCCGCCAGCGCTTCCTGAGCTTGGCGAACGTCCTCCGGCACTTCGAACGGAGTCGAGGCGGTGTTGCAGTCGTTGCAAACTTGATCGAAGGCAATGTGGCTCGTCTTGCCGCAGTAGTCGCACTTGTGGTTGGTCATTTGGTTGGCTCCGTTAGCGAGGCCGATCGGCCCCGCTCTGTCCCCAAAGCTATCGACTTTTCACGCTGACATCCTTCTTCTCTTTCCGGGGACAACGTGAGGTCGTTCGGCCCCACACGGTCCCCACCGCAATTGGACGCTGACCTTCAGCTTTGAGGTTGTTTACAAAAAAGTGGGGGACAATCGGAAGCGGTCCCGATTGTCCCCCTGGTGCTACCTTCTCGCCCAGCCGAGCTTGTCAGCCGCTCGGTCTGACGGGATCATTCGACGCCTGCTGAAGCCCTGCATTTGAACGAGTTCGAGGCAGGACCTCAGGTCAGCTTGGAGACCCTTCACGCTGCCTCCGTCTCCGTCCTTGATCTCGACGACCCACGAGCCGAACAGGCCAAGAGGATCGCGGCCGACGTAGTCGAGAGTGCAGACCCAATCGTGAGGCGCGCGCTTCTTCTTCTTACAGACGTGCCGCTCGCCGGCCTGTCGTTCTTCGCGGGTCTTCAGGACACCGTCGCACGTGTAGCACGGGTAGATTCGTTTGGTTGTCATAGATCTTGCTCGCTTCCGCGGACGAGATTGCCCGCGGTCGCAGGTCCATTATAACCGAACGACTTTTGCCTCAATCCAGGTGCAGACCTCCGGCTGTGAGCGTTTGGCGATCCGACGCTGATTGCGGCCGCTGAGATCTTTTCCAGAAAGAACTCAGGACGATAGGCGTCATGCTTCAGCGATGCCGACCACTCCAAGATCGTATTCCGCTATCGCCCAAGCACAGAACCTGCGCGGATCAGGCAAGCTGCGAGGTGACCTCACGGTCAGAGATCTACGCGAAGCGGTTCGCGCGCTCGCCGGCCTCGTGTTCATCCTCACGCAGCACGCGAAGGACGGCGACATTCAGACAGACGCTCTCGATCTCGCCCACGAGGTCGTCGAGGATCTGGTCGAGGACCTGGAGCAAACCCCAGGTCCCGGTGGACGTCCTTAGACCGGTGCGGCCGCAGGCTTCTGGGCGTGCTTGAAGGCAGACAGAACGCGACTCAGCGCGGTACCGCCGCTGCCTCCACCAACACCCCACGCAGCGACCTCGGCCCTGCCGGGCATGTTCCCGATCGTCGCAGCCTGATCGTTGATCACTGACGTCTGAGCGACGTCGCGAGCCTGGACCGCGTCGCGGAAGTTGGCGAACGCATCACCGAGGACAGTGAGCACCGACTTCGTTGCTTCAACCGTCGAGTCGATTCCCTCAACGCCGTTGCGGAAGTCTCCGAACTGTTCGGGCGTCATGAAGGGCGCGGCTGCGTCGAGTATCGCGATAGCTCCGCCGCTGATCGCGGCTGCACCGGCGACAAACTCGGCAGTGCCAGCGCAAGACGCGAGCGTGAAGCAGACTGCGGTGATGAGAAGCAAGACGACGTTCGTTCTGTTGAGGTAGCGGTTCATGGTTGGTTGTTTCTTCGGGTCTCGTCGGTCATTTGCTTCTGGATGATGCCGTGCAGTTTTTCTTCGCGTTCGCGCCCGTCGATCAAGAGCGTCTGCGTCTGCTCTTGGAACGTGTGAAGGCCGATCTTCACATCGTTAGAGCAATCCTTGATCCCACGAGTGTATTCCTTCGTGACGTTCGTGATGACTTCGTTGGTTGCACGGTCCTTCTTTTCAATGTGCTTTAAGAACAAGATGACCATCGTGACGGCTGCGCCGACTCCGAGGGATTCCATCCAAGGTAGGGTTGTTGATTCGGCGAACATGTGTGCGTTCTAGCGTGCGGTTGCGCGTGTGTATTCCATGCGAACCCAGTCGATGCCTACGAGCGGCTCCGACGAAGTGTAGGCCGTCGCCTCCAACTCCGCGCCGAATCCAAAGCGGCCGGTGTAGAGGTTCGTTGTGTGCGTCGCGACGAGCGTCCCGCCGATGTAGAACGTCACCGAAGTCATCGCTTCATCCCATCGAAGCTCCAGCTCCTGCATCGTTAAGCCTGTCGCCGATGCGGTGACCGCTACGCCGGAGTCAGTGACGGTCTCGGTGCCACTGGATCGAGTGACGCAGAACCAGTTGACGCCGTCGCCAGCTCGGTCGTATCTGAACCCGATCTCGTGCGTGCCCTGACCGTTGCTCGTCACGTCGTTGCTGAATCCGAACCGATAGATGAACTCATCACTGGCGGTCGAGAGGTTCCAGAAGCATGACCGGCCCGCGAGCTTCACCGCTCCGTTGAGCGTGACAATCGAGTTGGTGCCTTGGTTGATTGAGCAGTAGCCGCTTGCCGTCGTTCCAGTTCCTAGCTCGATGACGCCTTGCGCGTTGTTGCCAGATACCGTGAACTGCCATAGCTGACGGGTTCCTGCACCGCTGCCGCTGTTGTTGTTCGCTAGCCCATTCGCTGTAACGCTGCCAACTAGGAAGTCCGCGAAGAACACGTGAGCCTGCGGGTCGTTGATCCCGATAGCGGTCTGCGCTTCCTGCATCGTTGCAACCTCCAGCAGCGAGCGACCGAGAGCAGCGCCAGTTAGTGCCGCGATTGCCGTTAGCTCTGACGACGCTCCTTGCCCGCCAGCCAACGCCAACAACGCATCCGCATTGGCAGCAGACAGAACGCTGCGCCCGAATGCTGTTGTCGCAAAGTCGATGACTGAGTCGGTGCCGTCGCCGACGATCATATCGTCAGTAGAGATCCGAAGCGCCGCCAGCGAAGTCAGCAGAACATTCAGCGGCTGCTTGGTCGCTAGGCCAGTATCGTATTCACCCTTCCGCATCAGGTCAGCCGCGACGGCAGCAGCGAACGTCGAACTGATGTTGCCGTCGCCCCTGATAGTCAGGTTGGATGTGCCTGCGTTGTTCTCGACTTCGATGACTGCATCCGTGTCGCCGCCGGTAGTGCCTCGGCGCAGCGAGATAGGCCCGTGGCTGTCTTCCGTCAGTATCTCCGGCTCAAGTGCCGAGTTGTCGTAGGCTGCCTGCAACGTGCTGACGCTCAAGCCAGACGCGCCAGCCACTTGCCCGAACTTGCCTGCGTCCAGAATGAACGCGTCATCGGTGTTCGTCAGATCCGTAGTGCCCTTGCGGATAACCAAGAAGGCTCGCAGTGCGCCGTTCGCGGCAATGCTCGGCTCGGTCGTGAAGACCTCAATTTGGATGGCTGCCTTTGCATCGGCCATCGTGTTGTAGATCGTCTGCCCGAACTGGATCTTGACGTTGTTCGATGTGAACAGATAGATCCGCTGAACGGTGAACTTATTGTTGGAGACTGCTGCCGGTGTCGCCGTGCCGTCGTCGTAGAGGTCCGGCAAGACCACTGCGCCGGTCGAGTAGTTGGTGCCCTCGCCCACTCGATACTGGATCGTGCAAGGCGCGAGCGCGGCATTGGAGATGACGTTAGGTGCCTTCGGGTCGGTGGTGAAGTTGGCACCGTGGACGAGTAAGCTGCCGAGCGTCTTGTTGATCGCGAGGGACGCACCGGCTGGTGAGAAGATGTTGCCGCTCGTGTTGATGAACCCGATGCCTTTGTAGAGGTCGTAGAGTCCAGGGCCGATCTGCGTTGCCACGGCCTGCTGCTGGTTGACTGCGTCGATCGAGGCAAGGTCTACGTGAACGACAACGCCCAGTAGGATCTGGTCGCGAGACTGCGAGGATGTCCAGCGCGTCCCCTGCTGGATCACTGTGCCAGCGGAGTTGATCGACACGAACGTGATCAGCTGCGTTGCGATGTCGGTGACTGTGATGCCGGTCTTGCCCGTCCAACTGATTTCCGTGGCAACGGGCGGGTCAACCGATACGTCAACGATCCAGCCGTTGCCGTCGCCGATGTCGAACGTCGTGCCTGTGGCGATCGACAAGGCACCGCCAGTGACTACGCCGGTTGACAGTGCCGTCGATATGTTGGATGCGTTCGTGATGATGTCCGCAGCCATCTGAAGGACGTCAGCCAGCTCGACCACGTCAGCGTTCGTTACACGTAGAGCGTGGTTGCCATTCGAGCCGATGACGACCACCGCATTGTCGCCGTCCACGTAGCGGACGTCACCGACGATGAGAACCTTGTCACCGGCAACAGCCACTAGATCACCTCAACGTAGGCTCGGAAGTTGGCGAGCGCACCGGGTGTGCCGGCGAGAGTCATCGTCAACTCAATGACGTCGTATGCACTGACCGCGACGTTCTGGTCAGGCACGAAGACGAGAGCCTTGTCAGCGACAAACTCGATCCCTCCAGGTGCGCCGGCGAGCGTCGTGAACGTGCCGACTGCCGCGCTGAAGAGTGTGACCGGACTCGACGGATCACTGAACGGATACACCGTGACCTGAGGCTGCCACTCGTTGCCGCTCGTGCTCGTCGTCGCAGCGCTCGATAGCAGGATCAGTTTCGAGATCGTGCCTGCTCTTGGGACCGGGCCAAAGTAGTCCGTTCCAGTCGCCGACAAAGCGCCAGCGATGTCCGACGCTTCGATGAGCGTCGAGAGCGAACCACCCGCAGAGAACAGCGAGATCCACGCGCTGTTGCCTGTGTCGCGTAGCTTCAGGACTGGAGGGGTCGTGCTCGTGTCCATCCAAAGCATATCGGCGACGATACTCGCCGGCTGAGTCGTGCCGCTGTGCAGGGTTCGCAAGGCCTCCAGGGCTTCTGCGAGGTTCGTCTTGATCGCGACGTTTGCGCGCGTGCTGCCAGTCGGCAGTGAGAAGTTTTGTGCCATTGGTTTTCCTGCTAGATGTGAGCGACGATCACAAGCCGCCTGACCTTCGCCTCGTGCCTGAGTGTTTCTCTGTCTAGTGTGACTCTGAATTGCGCGACATGCGAGACCCTTACACCGTCAACGTGCTCTGCCCAGTCACTCCAGCCGCTCGCTCCTTCGTTGTCGGAACTGAACCGGGATTCGAACAGCACCCTGGTGTGGCTTCCGACCTCGCCGCGCGGACCATGGACAAGCTCGCCGTCGAGGCTGTCGACCGTTAGCTCAGACAGGTCGTCGACTGTTCGTTGCCAATCGACTCCAGGCAGCGCAGGGCTTGCCCCTCGCCCGTCGACCGTCCACCAAGCCGCTTCGCCTTCGCCAAGCTCAAAGTCCAACTCGTCGACCGTCGCGCCATCGAGTTCGTGAGCCTCGATGTTCACCCGCCAGAGGAACGGTGCGAGGAAGGTAGCGTCAACGATGTCGGTCACGTAGTTGCCTGTGAACGATCCCTCGGTGAGCTCCATGTCGCCGTCGCCGTTGATCTGCACGTCGGTCAGCGTTCCGCTGCCTGTGAACAGCGTCAGATCATCACGGCTGACGATCTTGTAGGTGTCGAAAGGTTCCCAGGTCGGCACTGCCAATTCGGTTAGCGGCTGACTCTGGCTGCCGTCCTCCATCTGAACGACGATCATCACAGAGCCAGCTTGCGGAGGGGTCTCGAAGACGTGACGCGTGTCGTTCGTTCGTGCGAGGACTCTGCCGCCGTTCCAGCTAGTTCCCTCTCTGACCTCATAGAACGCGACGCCTCGCGCTGTGATCTCGTCCCAGGTCAGCATCAGCGTTCCCTGCACCTCATGCCACACGAGGTTGCTCACAGACGGTGGGATGATCTGCGTGAACTCAGGTAGCTTCACGGTAGTGATCACGCCCGTCTCCGCTGCCTGAGACTCGCCGTTGAAGGACTCGAACACAACCGAGACGTCGATCTGACGGTGAGCTAGTCGCCGCGGTATCGCTACTGAGTTGCCCTGAGTTTCGCCGACCCTCACCCACTTCCTCGGGTAGCTGTCGACCCTCAGAGTTGTTGAAGACTGATCGACGAGCGTCTCACGAACGTAGACCTGAGCCGATACCGACTGAAGCTGCGGCAGCCGTGCGAACTCGATGCTGTGCATTCCGTCCGCGGTCGCGATGACCTTGATGTCCTTGACTGGAATCGTCGCATCCTGCTGAGTCGCCGGAGACTCTGGGATCACCAAGCTCGACGCAGCCGCGGTCGTGAACGACGTCGGAGCGATCACATCGTGAACCTCTGGAGCCCACTGGAGCGCGGTGATGTTGTGTGACAGGTCCTCGTTCATGCCGAGCCCCACGATCTGATAGGTCTGAGTCAGCTTGTCGATCGTTCCGACGACCGCGGCCGCACCGGCTGCCCACGTGTGCACTTCGGGCAACTCGATCAGAGTGATCAGCACTCCGTTCTCCTCGGTCGTCGACAACACCGTGTAGGTCGTCAGGTCTGGCGTTCCATCCGACAGCCGGACCTTGATACCACCGGTTGCCGCTAGCGATTGGTTGCTGACGTAGGCTTGGTCACTCGCGGTGACGTCTTGCCAGATCGTTGCGCTGATCGCTACGTCAGAGACGAGCGAGCCCGGAGCGCTCGGGAAAGGTCGCAGGACTTCAGCCTCAACGTCGATCAGGTCGCCGATCTGAGACGCGAGCGCCCAGCGACCGGTTCGGAAGTCGATACGACGAGCGACGAGCCTGTTGATCCTGTGTCGGTAGACGCTGTCACGGAAGATCTGTGACGGTCGTGTCTGACCGAACGCCTGCACCTGTGCCGGCCGATACTCTTCAGGGAACAGTTCGCCTACGTCGTTGAAGTTGGCCTCGCCGTCCTCCAGTGGCAGCACGTCCTGACGCCACTCGAAGTCCTCGTTCAAGAACTGGTAGATGAACGCTGTCGGTCGTGTCGACCTCGGAAGCCAAGTGACGGTCAGGTCGCTGAGGTTCGTCGTCGTGAACAACTGCTGCACAGACTTCGCAGGAACGCTCACGCTGCCCTGAGCGTGAGCGTCCCGGTATTCGTAGACGATGCTGATCTTGCCGTCGAGAGAGACCGGTGAAGCCCTTCCTGTGGCAAGCACTGCCAGGACCCACTCCCAGGCCGGCCGCGCGCGGTCCATCACGACGTCGCACGTGTATCGGGCTTCGCCCCAAGGGCTCGCGCTGTTCGGGTCTTCGTCGCAGTAGACCGCCCACGCGGCGAACGCTGGCAAGTCGAGGTCGTCTTCAGTTAGGTACGCGGCGAGCCCCCAGTCAGACAGGAGGTAGTCGAGCAAGATCCAGGCTGGGTTCCTTCCTGGCGGGTTGATGTGCCAGTCGAAAGGTGCGGCCGGGACTTCCCAGGTTCGACCGCTGAAGCCCTCGACCACATCCCACACGCGGAGTTGGATACCGTCGACTCGCGCGTTGACGTTCGGCAAGCCGCCGTTCCATCTCGCGTTCGCTTCGAGAGTCAGCCCGAGCAACGACACTCTCGGGTAGCTCAAGACGTTGTTCGTGCTGAAGACGACGTCGCGCCAGAGGATTGAACTGACGACCTGTGAACCTCCACCGACTGAGTCACGGAAGCAGCGCACCTCGATGTTTCCCGATACGGGTGCGGTGAACCACTTCTCGATCGTCCAGGCCCAAGGTCCGAGACGCACCTCAGTTCCTACTGCTGCAGCACCAGCGTTCTGAAACAGTCGCCATCCAGTCTCCCCCTGGTATCGCCAAGTGAAACCAAAGTAGATCGTGTAAGGACCTTGAGAGCCGGTCTGGTCTTGCTGGTAGATACCCGAAGGTGCAGACAACACGAACGTCACCTTTGCCACCGGATCGTCGCCGCTGTTGAAAGCATAGACGCCCTCCTGACCGAACTCGTTCAGAGGTCGCTGAGGCGAGAACGTCGTGGCCGCTCCGGTGAAAGGACCTCCGCCTGTGCTCGGCAGCGGTGGCTGAGTGATTGTGCCAGGACGCAGGAACGCTTGAGCTCCACCCGCCTCCGGCAAGATCGTGTAGAGCGGGTAGCCGAAGCTCGATGCGTCAACGACGAAGCTCTGGCCTGTGATGCCCTGACCCGCGGTCTGGACGATGAACTGAGCACCAGGGTTGGCGATGACATAAGGCTCCCACGCGGCAGGGATCTCGCGAAGTACGATCTGAATGAGCGCATCGCCCGAGAACGGTAGCGGCTGCACTAGCTCGTATTGGATGACGTCAGTGCTTCCTGTGACGAACTGATTGTTCGTCGTGTCATACAAGAAGAGTGAGTCACCAACTCCGACGTTCGGAGTCGTCGAGCCGAGCCAAGTGACCTGACCTGAGAACGGTCCCAAGACGCCTCCAGTCACAAGCGTGCCATCGCTTACGAGTGGCGTGTCATTCACTCGGATGAAGTTTGGAACGAGTCCGTTGCTCTGCGACGTTCCAAGCCGCGTGCCAAGGAAGTCGTTGCCCTGAGCAAGAATGACCGTGTCGCCGACCTTGTCGATCGGACCCTCTGAGAGCGCAAGGATGATGTTCAGCGAGTCAAAGAAGTAGGTGCCGCTGATCGGCCCGGTCTCGACGTCCGTGCTGATGACCTGACCTCCGACGCCGTGGCGACCGTAGACAGCAGGCACAGTGAAGCCCTGCCCGTAGTTCGTTTGAATGCCTGACCACGAGTAGGTCGCGGAAGAGTCTTCGCCGCGATCCTGAGGAACGTCTGGAACTGTCGGCTGAGGGTTGAGCGCGGCCAACGCGTAGTTCACCGCGACCGAGACCGCGACCAGGATGAGCGCTTGGCCGATCGCGTAGAGCACTTCAACGCCTGACGCTACGTGACCACAAAGAACGATCTCGTCACCGTCAGCCAGCGGTTCGTCGTAGTCGTCTTCCAGTAGCAACCTGCCGTGCTTCGCCACTTCGATCGGGACCTGCTTAGGAAGATGCTCACCGAGCTTCGTCGTCAGCGTTCGAGGGGTCTCGCCCTCGATGAACGGGATGCGGTGCATGATCACTTGGCCTTCGCCAATCACTCCGCTCTTGACCATTACTGATAGCATCGCCAGACCTCCTTCGGTGTCTTACTGAATCGACTGAACGGCTTGCACCACACTCCGACGTTCGCGTGCGCGCTCCAAATGTGACTGTCGTGGATCGTCGCGCTCCAGACGTGATCGCCTTCGAAGATCAGGATGTCACCATCGATCGGTGGACCCTTCCTGACTCTGCGCCACGTATCCGGCAGACCGGTCTGAACGTCGAACGACTCGCCGCGGTCGAACGCCTCGCCGATCAAGGTCCAGGGGTCCGGCAGTTCTGCACCTCGCCACTCGTTCTGAATCATCCAGACGACGCCAAGACAGTCGATGCCGGAGTGGTCGCGGCCCTTCATCAAGTAAGGGGTCCGCATCAGGTCTCGCCGACGCTGTTCGTTCATCGCTGTTTCGGAATGCCAGGGAATGCGCCGAAGCGCTGAGGGTGAATTACTGCGAGCCCTCTCGCTGCGTGATCGGCTCCTCTCAGGCTGCAATCAGACAGGCTCTTGTCGCAGGTCGTGTAGGCAGCGTTTGTGTTCTGGATGTAGCCGCAGTTCTGGCCTCCGAATAGCCACCGGCAACGCCTCGCGCTGAAACGGTCTTGAGGCGTCTGGCGCGTGAAGAAGTTTGCACGCTCCAGTTTGAATGACACGACTTCGTCATCTGCGCTCGCGCTCGCAATCTCAAAGTCAAACCTTCGGAACTCCTCGTTTGGGTAGTCGATCAGCAACGAGCTAGTCGGCACGAGGAACATCGTCACAGCGTTACCTTCGAGACCCTCGCCGTTGTGGAGGTGCTGCATCAGAACGCGTCCGACGTTGTCGACCGTCAATTGAACGCTCGGCAGGTCTCCTTCTTGGTTCGCGTTGATCGCGCTGATCTGGAAGTTGAAAGGCTCCCACGGCGAGTAGCTCGGACCATTCAGAGGCCACGCAGTTGTCTCGCTGACGCTCGCGATCTGAGCGATCAACGCAGGCGCAATCGTAGATGGATCGATCCTGTATGGCTTCTGAAGCACGACCCTCACGAACCAGATGTAGGCGTCTGTGCTGTTCGGTTCTTCGCGTGAGTCGAACGTCGCTGGAAGTGTGATTGGCATTAGACGATCCAGATGAGTTCGACAGCGTTGATCCTCAAGATCGATCGACCGTCTCCGAGCCGCTCCGATTCGATCGCACCGCTGATGATGCAGTCGATCGCGATGCCCTCGCCCTGAGGCGTGAACGAGAACACAGGATTCAAGACGAGCCAACTCTCAAGGATGACCGCGTCAGGGTCGGTGATCGGCTCGTACTTCAACTGGAAGGTCCGGCGAGTCCTGACCCACGTCGGCCACGTCCGCTTGTAGCCAGTCCTGCCTGTGACAGACCCGAACTTGAAGCCCTCCATGCTCGTGACGGAAGTCGCGTCTGGGACGATCGGCAGCGTCGGTATCACACCGGCAGCCTCGCGGCCGATCTGAAGGATCACCGGGTTTGGCTCGACCCATGCACTAGTCGGCGTGTTGCTCGGATCAAACAGCTTGTAGCCGCTGCACAACTGAGGGTCGATGACGTTCCTGGCGGTGACGTCGTTCGACTTGACCAGGACTCTCGCTTGCCAAGACTTCGCCGGCTGAGGTGGCTCGACGACGTCCGTGATCGTGTGCAACTGAACGAACTCCTTCTTCACTCCGTCGATCCACGTCCAGAATGCCGGTGCGAAGATCGGCAAGGCCTGGGGAGTCGTGATCGATAGCAGCGCGGCCTCCCTGACTGGGACAGTCAAGCCACCCGGACCAGTGCCGCCCCAGTTCGCGCAGAAGAAGAGTGTCGTGTCAGTCAGCAGGAGGTTCTCCGGCCTCTCAAGAGGAACGAACGCGAGCGCTGGGTCAGGACTCAATGAAGTCTGAGCCTCGCCTTCTTGGAAGCGGTTGCCCCCGAAGAAGTTGCTGTCCTGCATCTCGTCGAGCTTGATCGACAACGTCGCCGCTCGTGAGTAGGTCGTCTTGAATAGCACCGATGCGAAGACCTGTTGGTCCACGCCCTCAACGGTCACGAAGTTGTTCGGCGCTGTGATGACGTCGTGAAAGATACAACCCTGAGAAGTCTGCCACTCTTCGTTGCCCGGATACTGACCTGAACGGTTGAGGCCAACTCTCACTCTCTGCTGATTCGCTGAGAACGAAGTCGTGCCTGAACCTAGCCCGAACGTGAACAGGGGTGCTTCGTTTGAAACGGTCTTCGTCTTGTAGACGACCGCGCCGAAGTGAATCCAGTTGTCACCGTCTGTCCCGATCGGGTTCGCGTCCTTCTGCATCGTGAAGGTCGGTATGATCGATGGTGGCGAGTAAGGAAGTGGTTGACCTGGAAGGTGGCTTTCCATCGTCGTGTCGGCGACCTCTGTGACGAGCCCGCGACAGTGTTCGTTCGCCTGCATCTCGTCCATGTCGAACAGGACGAACTGGATGTTGGCTGCGACCGCGCGAGCGAGATACTGAGGCGAGTCGCCGTTGTAAGCCACCCGAGCCCAGACACAGAGCTCAATGCCAGCAGCCGTATTGAAGGAAGGTCCGAAGGTGCTGTCAGAGATCGCCGGTGCAGATCCGACCAGCGCTTGCTGGATCATCAGGAAGGACCACTGGACGCCGTCGCCGACGTTCGAGACGTCTTGCTGACTCTCTCTGATCGGGATGCTTTGCCTGTGCACAGTGCTACGCAGACCACCGACTGTGCCAAGGCAGATCTGGATGAGACCCTTCTGCGGCAACTGAGGACCCTGATACGAGACCTCGCCGATGACTCCGCTCGCCCACAACGAGAGACGCTTCGAAGCACCCTGAGGCATCTCTGCATTCGGGAACCTCGCGACGATCTGCCAAGCATCGTTCGCCCCTTGCCCCATGCCGAGAGTTGGGCCGATCTCCGATTCACCGGGTTCGTTCCTGATTCGCCAGTAGATGTTGTCAGCCATTCGTTTGTTACCTCGCCGCGCGCTGGATCGTTTGACGGAGACCGTTGCGGGACTCCGTGCCTGATTGCAGGATGCCCAGGATCACTTCCTTGTTATCGATGAGCCCGCGCGCTGCGTCCTTGCTGTCCCACGCGTAGATGTTGAGGTTGACGACAGCGCCAGTCCCGCTTGGACCTGCCGCACCCGTGAACGTCACCGGGATCGATCGATTGTCTGGCAGCGGCACGAACGCCTCCGCTTGCTTGCCCTCGCCGAACAGCGCGAGTTGAGGCCGGCGAGCGATGCCGCCTTGTGCGTACGACTGGAACGGAACGCCCTCTGCACTTCCGGCGACGCCGTTCATCACGCCACCATCGGCGAACGAGTAGCCGGCAGCGCTTCCGACTGCTCTGATGAGTTGAAGTGTTGCGAGCCGCGCGATGAGCTTCGCGACTTGGTTGAGCGCGGTCGTAGTGAACGCCTTGAACGCTTCCTCTGCGGACTTCGTTCGAACGATCACACCGGCAAGCTCGTTGCTGAACGCTGACACTCCGCTCGTCGTCAGAGTCGCGAGGCCTTTGCCGACAGTCGTTCCAAAGTCGCTGATCTCAGCAGACAGGACCGCAATGCCTTGCTGCCAAGCGCGGACGAACGCTGACTTGGACTTCTCGCCCGACTCCTTCGCTGCCTCCTCGAATCCCTGAAGCATCAGCGGGACCTCTGGCTTGATCGCTGCGGCGAAGTCGCGCGCCGCCAGCTTGCCGTTCTCAGAGAACCATTCACGGATCTCTGTGCCGCGGTCTTCGCTGAACAGGTCGTTGAGGACCTTGTCGATGTTGTCGGCAAGCTCACGGATCGCGGGAGCGTTGCTTGGTCCGCCAGTGACTAGGTCACGTTGCTTCTGATTGTTCGCGTCGAGCTGCCTGCCGATGCGGATCAGACCACGCTCGCGACGCTCCAGCGTCTTGACCTGCTTCTCGGACAGGTCATTGCTACTCTTCAGCAGCCGAACTGCATCGAAGTAAAGCTGATACCGGTCTTCCAGTAGCTTCCGCTCATCTTCGAGAGCGCTGCGCTGCTTGCGCTGCTCGTCGGTCAGGCCATCGGCGAAGCCAAACGTCAGACCCTCCTTCACGCTGTTGAACAGCTTCGCTGCACTCTCGAACTGCTCGACCAGGAACGCGATAGCCCTCGTGCTCTCGACGACCACGCTGCGGATACCCAGAAGGGTCAGCTTCGCGATATTCAGGATGACGTCTTTGTTGACGACAAGGGCAGCAGCGAACGCGTTCAGCCCGTTGCTCAAGGCAGGTCCGAACGTCGTGATGATCTCGCGGCCGACTGAGGCCAAAGCAATATCTACTCGGGCGAACGCATCGGTGATCGCCGCGGCATTCTTGGCCTGCTCCTTCGTGACCGTCGCGCCAGACAGACGAGCATCCTCCAGCGTCTTCTGGAACGCGACCGAGCCCTGACCGACTAGGTTGATGACGTTCCGATACTGATCAGGGAACAGCTTGGCGAAGGCCAGCAGACGCTCCGTCTGATCACCGACGCCGGTGAAGCCCTCCGCAAACTTGCGGAAGATGTCGCTGGGCTTCGCGCGCCTGAGTTCCTGCACCGAGATCCCAAGCAACTCGAACGCTCTGCGCTGATCGCCGGTCGCCTTGATCGCTTGGTTTTGGCTGCTGAGGATCGACGCGATCGTTGCCTTGAACTGACCAGCGTTGCCGCCTGCGAACTCGAATGCGGTAGCGAGTTCGCTGAACGTGTCGACGCTCTCGCCGGCTGCGATCGACAGCTTGCCGATCGCGTCGATCTCGCTGACGAACGTCCTCGCGAGCTTGATGCCCTTGATCGCAATATAGACAGCCGCGACAGCCGCGGCAGCGGTCTTGAGCCGAGCCCAGGACTTCGCTGCTGCGTCGTTGGCCTTCTTCGTCGCGTCGCCGGTTCGCCGGATCTCCTTCTTGATGCCTGCCAACTGGTTGGACAGGTCGTCGACAAGCAGAGCCCGGATGTTCAGTGTGCGCTTCTCAGCCATGTTGTTCCTGCTTACCGCTTCGGTGGTTTGGGTTTTGCTCTCTCGATCGCCTTCTCACGAGCCTTGGCGATCTCGCTTTGAACGATCGGGAACGCAGCGACAAACGATGCCGCTTGATCGCTCCAGCCGCCTGCATCGGGAAGGATGCTGTTGTCAACCAAGGCCACTGCACTCACAACGTCAAGCTCTCGCTGAGTCACATAGACGTTAGGGCAGCGGAAGCGCGGTAGGGTTCCTTCTCCACCGCAGTGCGAGCAGTCGTCATCGCGACCTCGGCACCACTGGCATTCGATCCAGAAGACTGCCTCACCTTTCTCTTCGTGACAGCCCCACTCCTTCGCGTGGTCTTCGTTCTTGCACGAAGGACACCGCGGGAAGCCATCGCCGCTGGAGGCTGTCGCTACTCCAACGGCGCAGATGAGTTTCCCACTTCTTCCTCGGTGAGACTGTTCACCCGGAAGGCCTCGCCGGCAAGCGCGGCCATGTGAGTCACCGGGATCACGTCGAACGTCTCATCGACGATCCCCATACCGCGCAGGCCGTTCAGGTCGATGACGTCACGCACGCAAGGGACAGCAACGCTGCCCTTCAGCGTCAGCCCTGACCACCCGGAAACTCCGAACCTGACTAGGGTCTCGGTCTGCGCGGCCTGACCCATCTCGGTCACGGCGAGCAATACCCGGTTTGGCATCGTCGCCATCGTGTAGGTCGTCGAGTCGATCTTGAAAGGGGTCGTCTCTGATAGGTTGCGTGCGATCGTCATCTTGCTTTTGCTCGGTGGTTACAACTGACTGAAGAACAGGTCGTCGTCACCGGACTCGTTGATGCGCCTCGGACGTAGGGTCACGTCAAACACAGACACGCCATCGGAGTCAGCCAGAGAAACGTCAGTCACCTGACAGTTCGGAGCGACCAGGGACATGATGTTGCCAGGAGTCGTTCCAATAAGGAAGGCTGCGCGCACGACAGTCCCTGCATCCCTGATCGCTTCCCAGTCCATCGTTCCGTTCACGTTGTCGACCTGCACGGTGATCGTGCTATCGCGGTCAGTGATGTTTGCACCGGTCGCGCCGCCAGCAGAGTTCGCGTCGAGGTTCGGCGAGACGGTGCCGGCATTGTCAAAGTTGACACTCTTGGTCTGAAGGTTGCGAAGGTTCGCGCCCTCGCCATAGGTGCAGATCGCTCCGAGCAAGCGCGGTGCACGAGTAGCTCCGAGCCCACTCGTGGCGATAGCGACAGCGTCAACGTCGGTCCCAGGGTCACCGGTGAAGGTCCACGAGAACGACATCGGTGCTCCGACCTCGCCGCTACACGAGAACGATCCGCGCGCGCCATTCAGCAGGCGGTTCCGGCCGTCGAGGTTGTGGCGCAGCGCGAGCGATGGCGTGCGCGTCATGACCGGTGCGGAGTCCAGCGTGCCGTTCGCCACCGCGCCGGTCGTGATCACGTCGCCGGAGGCGAGGCTGCCCCAGAGCAGCGACACCGTCGCGGTAGTCGCCGTGACCGAGATCACCTGAGCGCTGCCAACCAAGGTTCCTGCCCTCGTCGAACTGATCGTGTTGCCAACCACTGGGTTGTTCGTCCAGTTGCCGCTGTCTTCGATCTCAACGAGCTTCAGACTCGTCGGCATGTAGGCGTGGTGGTTCGTCGTCACCGCAACCGTCATCGCCGTATCGTCTGCACCGCTCGCATCTCCGTCGACTGCGCCGGTTGCCAAGGTCCCGGTCACCTCGGCCACGATCATGTAGTCGGTCGCCGTGTCGGCGGTCGCCTTCGGCGCACCGGCAGCCGTGAAGCATCCGAGCACAACGCCAACCTTCGTCCCTGACGTCTGGGAGATCGTCTCAGCGACCTGAAACTCACCGGTGATCGTTCCGGCGAGCGTGCACAAGAGCAAGCGCACGTCGGTCGTCTCTGCCTTCTTGTAGCCGCAGGCCCGGATGAGTTGGCCCCACTCGGGAGCAGTGGCGATCACAGCGCCTCCGCGGAAGTCGCTCGTGAACGTGATCTCACGAGTCTTTCGACCGATCGGCACGAAGTCACGCGACAGCGTAGGACCTGCTGGGACTCGGTCGATCGTGTCGACCGAATCGGAGATGCTCGGGTCAAAGACTTGGAGCGCGTCGTCAAGGTCGAACGCCGTAGGTGGGCCACCACCCTCGGTCGTTTCGAGCTTCGCGAGAACCTGCTGTTTGCGGGTGATTGGCATAGGGATTGTTCCTGTTAGGTCGGTTTGTAAGCCAGCACTTCTTCGAGCTCACCCGTCACGCTGGCACTGCGGGGACTGCTCCATTGGACGTTCGGTGGCGTTGCCCACCGGAAATGTCGGTCAGTTGAATACTCGGCCGGCGAGCCAGTCAGCGGAACCTTCCACTGAAAGGTGCCGAGCCCGTGTTGCTCGTAATGAGACCAGATCGCCTTCACGACGTCCGGGTTCACGAGTTGCCACGACAGCAGCCAGATGCGGGTCAGGTTCTCCGGGTCTGGCTGGCTCGTCAAGTGCATCCGGCGAAGGTCACCCCTGCTTTCGAACAGGCCTGGAGGTTTGCGCAACGCGTAGTTGCTGACCATCGGCAGAGCTTCGGCACCGATTGTCATTGCGATGGGTCCTGGTAGTCGTGGCGGTAGCTCCACTGCACGAAGACGCGCGCATACAACTCGTTGCTCTCGTCAGGGTCAGCGACCTCTGAGCCAGTGATCTGGACGTCGGTGTAGTCTGGGCTGACTCCCCACGAGTCCGGGTTGTGGATCAGCATCTCGACCTGAGTGATCAGCCTGTCGAGGTATCGGAACGAGTTGCCGCCATCGATCTCGTCGTCAGCGTCTTCTTCGCGCGCGACGATCACGACCTCACACCGGTAGGTGCAGTTGTATTCGCCGTTCGTTGCGAGTTGCTTGTCCTCGCTATCGGGAGCCACGATGCAGACGACCGGAGTCGTCGCTTGGTTCCGCTGATCGCGAAGGTATCCGGTGAAGCCATCGACCGCGTCGATCCGAGCGACGAGCGTGGTGACTAGGTTGTCGCGAATGCTTGCCATCTAGCCTTTGCCCCGTTCCATGTCGATTACCATATCGGTCACGATGTTCTTCCACTGGCGCGTGCGCAAGGTCTTCAGCCGCTCCCACGTGTCGTAGAACTTCAGCTTGGGCTTGTGCACGACCTTCTTGGTCAAGATCCAGCGAAGCCTGAGCTTCTTCTTGCGCACCCCAGACTCCTCGCTCACAGCGTATCCCGAGCGGGTCGGTATCCACACGAGACGCTTGTCAGGGTTCTTCCGCTTCCAGGTGTCGATGTCGCTGCGCGTCCCGATCGGCACGGTCATAAACTTGTTTGAGGTGATCGTCCGACCGAACTCGTGACCCTCCAGCGCCTCACTTCCGGTACGGATCTCAGCGTCGAACTTGCGGAGCTTGTCAACGGCATCCTTAGCTGATGAAGCCCTGCGAATGGGGTTCACGTCGTAGTCGACCGAACGACGCGACACGCGCTTGCGAGCCTTGCCCACGAGCGAGATCGTCAGGCCACCGTTCTTCGGCGACGCGAGCTTGATCGCTCGGACCTTCCGCCATTGCTGACGGTGCGACTGGAAGGCCTGGAAGACGTATTCACGCAACCAGCGGTAGGCAGTCCGCGGAGCCTCCGTGAAGACCTTTCCGACGACGTCGTCACCGGACAGGTCGAACTTCACCCCGCCCGTCAAGATTGAACCTCGACGAGCACGCCACCCTCGTCTTGAGAGACGAGCCGCGTGATGCGGTTGGAGGTAGCTGCATCGCCGAGACGCATAGCGAGCGTGACCCGGTCGCCGGCTGTCGGCGTGCTTGGAAGGTTCGACACTGGCAAGAAGACCAGAGCAGTCAGGCGGACGATCCGTGACGTCGAGTCCATCGGCTCGACGTCGAGGCGGTCGATCACCGCGCTGACCGTCGTGCTGACCTCGCCCTGCACAACGATCACGTCTTCACCGAAGTGATCCGCGCGCGTCAATGCGCCGGCTGCGTGCCGCGCGATCGTCTGCCTGAGCGTCACGAGTTGACCCGCCCTCGCTTCTTCGAGAGCCTCGCCTTGGGAGCGACGCTCAAGGCCACCGGTGTCACCCGTGGTCCATCTTCTTGGGCAGGCGCAAGAACCTCACAGACTAGTGGCCCGAGCACGACAGCGGTGTGCTGAAGCGCTTGCTGCACCTCGACGGGTCGAACGTCTTCCGACAGTTCGACCACGCCAAGTTGCTTACCGTCCCGGTTCTGAAGCTCAAACTTCATTACGCCAGGAGGTGAGCCAGACCCATGTTGAAGTATACGAGCACCTCTTGAGTGTTGCCGCCTGCAACGACCGCAGCGTCACAGTTGACGATGACGCCCAGCTTCGCGTTCGTCGTCGAGGTCGTCGTGAACGTGTCACCGTCCGCGTCGTTGTAGACCGGCAGACCGACGTCGTCGTGAGTGAAAGCCGCTCCGTTGGCGACCGTCAGCCAGACGTAGCCCTCAAGGGCCATTTCAACGCGAGCAGCGCGAGCAGCGCCGCCGTTGACGGAGCCGGTTCGGTTGTCGACGTATTCGAGAGCGAAGCCACCGTCAACGGCACCTCCGGTCGAGTTCACGACGCCGCCTGCACCGGTCATCATGAACTGGCCCTCGAACACTTCGAGGTTCGCGCCGACATCAAAAAGGGCTCGGCGAACTTCGCCCTGGAACTTGCGCCCGCTGTTAACGGTGAGATCTGCCATCGTGGATTCCTTGTTTCGTTTGGGTTGGGGGTGAGACCGGAGCCGAAGCCCCGGTCAGTCACGACTAAGTGAAGTCGTGGCGGTTGGCCAATTCGTATCGGCCCATCGCAGCCTGAGCGATCCGCTTCGCGCCGAACACGATCTCGTCACGCCAGAACGCGTTGTCGGAGTCTGCACCGAGAGTCTTGAACGACTCCGGGCCCAGATCTTCTTCCTGCCAGATGCCGGCCTTGACCGGTGCGTCGGTTCGGAACGTCAAGAACTTCGCCGTGTCCGAGAGGCGAGGGTTGATCACAGGCGTGATCGACAAGCCGCGCGCGACGAGACCAGCCAGCGTGTTCGAGACACCAGCCGCAGAGAACGTGTCACCGATTCCACCGATCGTGGCAGCCCACATATTGGTGGGGACCATGACCATGAAGCTCCGAGCGAACTCGTTCATCGGGTCTCCGGTCTCATCGACGTGACCCATCATCTGCTGAATCGACAGCATGATTGCGTCACTCATCTCAGCGTTCGTCGGGGCAGCCGGCGCAACGATGTTCGACGTGCTGATGTTGTCGACCGTTCCGACGCTGTGAGAGTTAGCGAAGTAGGCCGAGCCATCGTAGGCCGTAGGACCTGCACCGGAGTTCGAGTTCAGCAGGCTCGTGAAGAGACGCTGTTCAAGGGTTCCGGCCTTCTGGCCCATCTCGCGGACGCGCAGCAAGCTCTGACCGGTCTTCTCACGACGCCAATCGTCGAGCTCAAACGGCAGCGTGCTCTCGAACTTCTCCGAGATGACCGTCAGGTCGTAGTCGCCAAGCTTGTCACGAACGCGTTCACCGCGCCATTCCTTCATCGCCGGAGCGCCACCGAGCCACTTGTGGATCTCGTGCGGCTGCGTCGTCTTGTAGGTGTTCGCGAGCAGGTCGACCCAACCGGCCTTCTGCGTTTCTTCGAGGCCCCAGAAGTAGGTGCCCTGGATGTTCTTCAGGCTGAATGTTGCGAGACTCATTACTTGGACCCTCCCTCGAATGCAGACTTGCTACCGAAGACAGAGCAGTTGCCCTTGTTGCGGCTGTAGGACAAGAACGTGTTCTCATCGGTGAACTCTTGGCGGACCTTCGGGTCAGCCGCCCATTGCGCGCGCCACTTGTCTTCGCCTTCCGGCAACGACGAGAGCGAGGCCTCAGGGGTCTCGGCGACCGGAGCCGGCTCTGGAGCAGACAGCGCAGTCGTGAGCGCGGTCGCCTTCAGGGTCGGTGCTGCAGCAGCGTCGCGAGTCCTCAGATCTGCACTCAGTAGCTTCGCAGATTCCAGAGCGGTCTTGCCTTGACGGATGCAGTCCTTCGCAAGAAGGATCTGGCAGTCAGCGGCAAGCTCCAAAATGTCTGTTACCCGCTCCTGCTCTGCGTTGACCGCAGCCAGCGCGATTGCGCCGGTGTCGACCACTGGCTCTGCGGGAGTGGGCGCAGGGGTCGGTTCTTTACTTGTCGTCATGGTCGATACCTTCACGGACAGTGGGATACGGATGCGCTCATCACTGTCTGACAGCGACGCATCCGAAGAAGTGTTTGGATCTTGGCCGAGCGCGCACATCGTTACCTCGCGCAACTCTGCGGCCTCGAAGACCAAGGCAGGCCCGGTCAGCTTCTGACCGTTGACCTCGTGTTCGGCTCCGGCCTCGACTTCGAGGACCTTCGAGGCAGCCAAGTAGCACGAGGCCTGGAACGGGAAGCCCTCGGCTGAGTCCTTGCGGACCTCGCTGGCGTAGTCGTTCGAGAGCATCACACCCTCAGCCATCAAGCCCTGTTCGCTATCGACGTAGAGCTTGGTTGTGTAGCCGACTCGCTTGCTCGTGTCGTGGTCGAGTAGCGCGGCGATGTGCTGGCCCTGCCACGTGACGTTCGCGAGGTTGACTGCGAGCGTTCCGAACCACGGGTGGCTCATCGGAATGCCGCTGTTGACCTGCATCTTGAACCGACCCTTCCTGACGGTCTTGCCGTCATCGTCCTTCTGCTCGGCTTCGAGCTTGACGTGGTTCTCCGGCATCGAGAGGTAGAAAGCCTCGCGCGGAGCCAGCAACGCTCCGTCCTCTCTCGTCAGCCTGATTGGTTGCATAGCGGTCATTTGTCGTCCTCGTCTTTGTCGTCGCCTGTTGGCTTCGAATCGTCCGTGTCGTCTTCGTCGTCTTCGTCTTTCGAGTCAGAAGGCGCTGCCGCGTCGTCCTCGTCCTCATCGTTTTTCTGACCACCAGCAGCGCCCTGCTTTTCATTCGACGCGGCAGCGCCACCGGTGAGACTACCTGGAGCCAACTTGTATTGGGCCTCCAGTTCCGCAGCGCGAGCAAGGAACGCCGCCTTGCGTTCGAGGATCTCTTCAGGGTCGAGACCGCTCCGACCCGCTTCGTGCCACGGTGTCGACAGGTTCGCTTCGATAGCGGCAGTGCTTGCGGCGATCTCCTTTGTCGGGTCGACCATGCCCTGAGGCGGTGCGATCCAGATGACCTTCAGCCACGGTTCCGGGTTGTCCAGGTATGACGGTGGCGGAACGAGCTTGCCCGTTTGGATGCCGTGACGGATCACGTTGCGCCACCACGGAGTATTGAACTGGCGGTTCATCAGACCGCGATCACGGTTGAATCCTCGTTCCTCCTCCTTCAGTTGACCGCGCATCGAGGTGTAGTTCATCCCACCCCAGTTCCTGCACATACGCTCATAGCTCATGCCGTGAGAGGCAGAGACCGCGCGCAGGATTCGAATGACGAACGCGTCGCCGGCACCGGGTCGGTTCGGGTTGAATGCGAAGGGCTCCTCACCCTCATTCAAGTAGGCGATCGTGCCGGCTTCGAGGTTCTCGTGATACTCCTGGTCAAGTCCTCCTTCACTGCTCACGTCGACCGGAATGATGTCCGCGTCGGTCGCTGACACACTCTTCTTGATGAACATCGCGTAGTTCGCGGCAGCCCGTGCTCCGACGATCTCGCTCTTGAGGTAGTGATGCAGATGCTCCAGATACTGAGCCGAAGAAGCTCCATCTGGAATGCCGCGCGTCTGGCCGGCTCGCCCCTTCCGCTTGCAGTGCTGCACTACGGACAGGTCACCATCCCAAGGGCTCACTCTCGTGTAGGGAACGGTTGCGCCGAAGTCCGCATCGTCTGGGTGCATCTCGGCGATGTGGTAGCCAACCGCCATTCCCTTCGAGTCGATCTCAACGCCTGACCTGAGGTTCGGCGTGTCCTTCTTCATGTTCGGGTTCGCGACTCGATCCGAATCGATGACCTCGATCGCCATGATCCCATTGCCGACTACAGAGTGAGTGAAGCACTCGCCGTCGATCTTCCTGGTCCGAGCGACTAGCGCTTGCAGGTCGTAGAACGATCCCTCACGCGTCGAGTCAGCCATGTTGGCCGACCAGTCCTCAAAGTAGTTCTGGCAGGCCTCACGCCACTTCCTGATCACTGTCTCGCCGCGGCCTGTCTCCTTCGTCGTCGTCGCGCATTGAGGCTTGATACCGTCGCCGACGACCGCGTCAACGTAGACCGAGACCGCTCCAGCAATGTGACCGTCGTCGCGCTCGTGCCGGCGAGACCGCGCGCGCATCGTCGGTAGCGAGTCGAGCACCTCACCGTCAGCGCTCGCCAGCGACTCCTTCGGCATCATCCGGTCGACCTTCGCGGCCTCGAACGCGAGCAGCGCACTGCTCTGGATGCGCCGCTTCTGCATCCCGTGGGCGAGGCCCGGAGCGAACAGCCCAACGAACGAGTCGACAGCCTTCGCGAGCGTCCCACCAAATCCGTTGTAGATCGGCTCACGCGGCCGGACTCCAATCATTCTCTGCCCATTCATTAGAACCTCACTTTGGTGAATCGGAGACCCTTGGCGCGAGCCTTCTGAGCCTCGAAGTATTTGCGTGCTTGGATCAACTCGGTGAGCGACCTCATCGTCACCGTCCGTCCGTTGATCGTGTATTGGCCGACGTCGCCGCCGTCGAGGATTGCTTGGTCAAGCGCATCGACGATCGACGTTGCGCCCGACGCTGAGATACTTCCGGCTGCGCTTGATGCTGCTTCCGTCGCTGAGGCAACAACAACGTCAACACCTTCTTCGGCTGGTGAAGTTGTTAGTCCGCTTCCGCTGCCAGCCGTAGCACCAGAAGCAGACTGCATCGACAACAACTGCTGCGCGAGGCGCGTGCCAGCGGTCAGCGTTCCTTCAAGCCCCAGATGCACCTTGTCGTACTGCAACTC
>TARA_R110000782_G_scaffold13976_23_pt1 | contig 29479 bp, 23 predicted proteins | sample TARA_R110000782 | Tara Oceans TARA_R110000782 (sample SAMEA4397859) | marine metagenome | biome: Polar Biome; feature: [SRF] surface water layer (ENVO:00010504); material: water (ENVO:00002006), including particulate matter (ENVO:01000060) such as... | depth 5 m | reverse complement strand
GCCCGCCCCGACACCACCAGTTGGTAAGCGGTTCGGGCGTGATCGAGGATCGAAGAGTTTTTTCGCTCGCCACAGATCACTGTTCATGGTACTTTGAATGCGTCGTAAGCCGCGATGCGGGGCCAGCGAAATGGAAAGCTCGTGAAGATACGCCATTTCTCCATCCTCTCATGCTCTTACCGATCAGGGATCTGTGGCGGTGACCCCGCCGCCGACGCCCACCGCACCATCGCCAACGCCGACCCCACCCTCCGCGGCTTCGCGGCCCAGGTCGACACCATGCACCCCGACCTCTGGCTCGACGAGCCCACCCTCCAGATCATCTCCCTGACCAGCAACGGCGTCGGCGGGCCAAACCAAGCCGAGACCGCCATCAACATCCGCAAGATCAACGGCCAGCCCGCGGGCACCAAGGGCGTGCGCCCCACGCTCGTCCTCGCCGGCGACGTCAACCTCGACGGCAAGGTCAACGCCCTGGATCTGCAGGAATCCATCGCCCAGCTCGGCACCAACCCCCAGGCCACCGGCGTCATGCCCATCGCCGACCTGAACGAAGACTCCATCATCGACCTGCTCGATGTGGCCCTGCTGCTCGACGGCTACGGCGGCGAGACCGACATCTACGAAGGCTTGTGGGACGGCAGCCGCCTGCTCGCCGTCGTGGGCGGCTCGGCCGGCTTCGGCAGCATCGGAGGGGGATCGATCGGCGGGAACTGGGGGCTGGAACCCGGCCGCAGGCCGATCGACGGATGCCTGAGGAGCATGCCCGACGATGGCGGGCAGGGCCTGGTTCCGGCGCTGCTTCGCCAAGATGGCCAAATCAACTGCAACGACTGCCCCGCATGCGGTCTGCCAGACCCGCTCGATTGCTTCAAGTGCAGCGGCCCCGGTCGGATCGAAGGCGGCCAGATCACCGCCACGCCCGATCAACCGATGTTGGGAGACACGGTGGTGTTTAGTTGGGACAACTTCATCGTAACCGGGCGAAGTGACCAGTGCGGCCCTCCCTGCAATGGCAACCAAGCGTGCGATCTTGCCGACTACGTGTTGCAAGGCGACAAGTGGTACATCGATAAGAAGGACCCAACGTCCGGACAGTGGATCGTACCGCCCTACAAGAGAAGCCATGACATCAATGGTGTGCGTACGAACGATCAGCCGACGGTCATCGGCGAGGCGTGCGGGGAATACAGATTCCGCCTGGAGTCCGGCGTGGTTGGTCCTCGTGACTCGTGCCCCGGGCTTCCGTCGGTGACGAAAGAAAAGGAGGTTCAATTCGCAGATTTCAAAGTTTCAATCCAGAATCAGGTAGCAACTTCAGCTGGCAGTAATCGAACTACAGTAGGACTTCTTGAAAAAACAGATCTTGTAATTGTTGGCGGTTCATCTGTTGAGTGGCGCCTTAACGGTCGAGTGATTGGTACATACAGTGGAGTAACTTTTGATGCACCGCTGACCGCCGGCACATTCACGGTAAGTGCCGTCGGGCAAAATGGATGTCAAAGGGACATAGTTTTCAATGTGATTGAGCCAAGTAGTGTTCGTTTAATCGAATTTGGCGAAATACATACTAAAGGACTTGCAAATGCCGGCTTCTGTGGCTTGGTCGAAGTCCTCCCAACATCCGTCAGTTTTATCGGCGTCTTTATACGAGAGGGCGAAGATTATGCAGACGGAACAGGCTCGTTTGCACATCTTGATTTCATTCTTCACGAAACGGGAAGCCCAGTGATGGTTGGATCAAACAATTTATTCTACTATGACAGAGTGTTAACAACAGCCCGCCCAAACTATGCAGGGGAGTATGTGCCCGGCGTGTTCTTGTGGGATATTCCTGTGGAGTATTTTGCGGGCCGCGATGCGGCTGGTCAGGATGTTTTTGTAGAATTCACCACGGCGGTGCATCGTGCTACGGTTGATTCTAGTGGGCGAGTTAAAACTACGAAGGAGGGTTCTAGCTCAGAGTTTGATGTTGATAACGATTCTGTCAATTGTCCATAAGGAGTCGTGTTGTGTTCAAGTTAACATTGTTATTGGTTGCGAGCGCGATTTCTCTTGCTGTCGGCGATTCACTTCCGGGGTATGATCCTGCGGGTCGAATCCTGTCAAATGAGATGAACATCAGGCTCGCCGAGGAGCAGCGGGTCAAAGTCCTTCTTGTTTCCCTGATTCAGGGGGCAAGTGAAATCGGGAGCGAAGCTGCGCAAGTTGGAGCGTGGCGATCGAGGTTACTCCAACATTCTGATGCAATCGCGCTTACAGAAGCGGCAGGGCCTGTCTTCATAATGGACACCTGCCAGCGACAACGCATGGGCAACATCTTCGCAGCCAGCTTAATAGTCGATGTCTGGGAGGTTGTGAATCGCGCTGCAAACGAATCAGTTCGACCTGATTCGCCCGGGACAGTCAGCGTTTCTCCTCCAGATGAGACCGGATTCCCGCCGGGAGTTTCGCCGGATGAAATACATGATCCAGAGTTGCGGCAGCAGTACCTGGACGCTATTGCTGAGAACAGAAACATGCTCTATCTCCACCAGCGGGCCGACGAGGTTGATCGGGCTGCGCGCTACTATGCTGAACAAGCTACGCGAGTAATCATTCTGCTCGCCGACACGATGGATGAGCCTGCCCGTGATAGTTTGCGAACTAGAATTCAAGGAGCTCTACTAAACAACTCTGAAAACCTGCTTAAGAAGTTTGACGGTCTCTAACCTGTTTCAATCATGCAGTGGATCACTGCATCGGCACCAGCCCGTTCGCCGGCACGCTGAGCACCATCGTCGGCAGCAGGTACGCCTGACCGGCGTAGGTGTGCACCCGCCCCGACACCACCAGCTGGTACGCGTCCCCGTCGATCATCGCGCGGCGTTCGATCCGCTCCAGCAGCCGGCACGGCAGCACCACCATCGACTGGGCCGCCAGCGCATCGTCCAGGTCGTTGTCGAACACAAACGCCCACGCCCCGGCCCCCGTCCGCACCATCCGCCCCCGCCGACGCACGATCGGCGTGCCGTCCGGCACCGGGGCCGTCCCCGCCGTTGTCACCCCCGCGTCCCGCCCGCTCCGCACCGGCTCCACCCGCGCATCGTCCGCCGGGCGTTCGGCGGCCAGTTCTTCCAGCAGCCCCTGCACATCCGGGTCATCCCGCAGCGACGCCGGCTCATCCACAGGCTCTGTGTCTTCCGCTCCTTCGCCGACCGGCTCGGCCGCCGGCTCCGCCCCGGGCGTTGGTTCCGGCTCGGGCGCCCCCTCGCCCAGCAACGCCGAACTCATCAGCAGGTGCGACCGCCCGTTGTACACGAACACCTCGCCCGACACCCGCACGCCCGGCTCCTCCCCCCGCCCGGTCACCGCGACCTCCAGACGTTCGAGCGCCGCGTTGGGCAGCACCAGCATCGGCCGCTCCCCGGCCACGCGGTCCTCCCCCGTGGGCACGAAGATCACCCGCCCGCCGGGCCCGGACACCAGCCGCCCCGGACGCTCGATCAGGAAACTCCCCTCCGGCAGCCCCGCGGCCCGCAGGCCCACGGCCTCGGCCCAGTCCTCCCCCCCGGTCAACCCCGGACGCACCGGCTCGGCCACCCGCGACCGCGTCGGCATCACCACCCGGTCCTCCCGATCCACCCGCGGCAGGACCTTCTCCGCCTCGCTCATCCGCTCCGACCGCGCCCCCTCGGCGTCCTGGGCGACCGCCGCGGGCGCGACCCCGGCCAGGATCCCCGCGCACGCGAAAAGCACCCGCGTCCGGGCCCGGCCCGTGCGGAAATCGGTGCGGGCGGCGGCGTGGCGGGGGTGCTGGTTCATGCGGAATGATCTCGGCGATTGGCGGGTTCGTGCCCCAAATCCTACCAGCGCGTTGATCCCGGCGGGCAACCGCTTTATCGTCCCGCTGCCTCAGACCCGGCCGTGTGCCCGAGTGGACCAAGGGGGCGGATTGCAAATCCGTTTGGCGAAAGCCAGTCGTGGGTTCGAATCCCACCGCGGCCTTTGAGGGCCGGTCCGAAAGGGCCGGCCCTTGTCTGTTTTGGTCGCCGCGGCTCGCGTATCGGCCGTCCGTCTTGGCTCATACCATGCCCCCATGCCCGACGCCGCCCAAGCCGCCGAACAGTTCCAGAAGGACTTCGCCGCCGTCCGCGACCAGGTCGCCCGCGTGGTGGTGGGGCAGAAGGACTCGGTCGACCAGATCCTGACCTGCCTGTTCGTGGGGGGCCACGCCCTGCTCGAGGGCGTGCCCGGCATCGGCAAGACGCTGCTGGTCCGCACGCTTGCCCAGGCCGTTCGACTGGACTTCGGACGCGTCCAGTTCACCCCCGACCTGATGCCCGCCGACATCACCGGCACCACCGTGATCGACGAACAGGAAGACGAGCACGGCCGCATGCGTCGGGCCTTCCGCTTCCAGCCGGGCCCGGTGTTCAACCAGATCCTGCTGGCCGACGAGATCAACCGCGCCACGCCCAAGACCCAGTCCGCCCTGCTCGAGGCCATGCAGGAACGCTCGGTCACGGTCGGCAACGAGACACACCGCCTGCCCAGCCCGTTCTTCGTCCTGGCCACCCAGAACCCCATCGAGCAGGAGGGCACCTACCCCCTGCCCGAGGCCCAGCTCGACCGGTTCTTTTTCAAACTGCTCGTCGGCTCGCCCAACCGGGCCGATCTTCGCGAGATCATCGCCCGCACCACCGGCGCCACCGAGAGCATCGCCGAATCCGTGCTCGACGCCGACCGCCTGCTGGCCCACCAGGCGTTGGTCCGGCGCGTCCCCGCGGCCGACCACGTGACCGATTACGCCGTCCGCCTCGTGCTGGCCACGCACCCCAAGGGCGCGTTCGGCTCGTCGGGCGAGTCGTTCGCCACGCCGATGGTCAACCGGTTCGTGCAGGTGGGCGCCTCGCCCCGTGCGGCCCAGTCGCTGATCCTCGCGGCCAAGTGCCGCGCCCTGACCCAGGGCCGCCCGGCCGCCTCGATCGAGGACCTCCAGCACGCCGCCCTGCCCGCCCTGCGCCACCGCGTGCTGCTCAACTTCGAGGCCGGCGCCGAGTCGATCGATTCCGACGCGGTGGTCAGGAACCTGATCGAGACCCTGCCCCGCGACGCGGAGTGAAGTGAACACGGTCGCAATCCGGTGCCGTGCTCTTGGGCTCTGCCAAGAGCACGCGTCTTGATGTGTCATGCCGCAGTGGACCCCGGTTCGTGCTCTTCGAAGACGAAGAGCACGGCACCGAAACGGGCCTCGTGCGGTGGCTTTGCACCCGCCCGCCCTCCCGTGCGAACAATCCCCCGTGCGGCTCGCCCTGATCATCCCGTTCCTGCTCGCCGCCGCGGCGTGGGCCCAGGTCCGCCCGGCCGTGGAGCGTGTGGATGCCATCCTGGGGTACGAACTGCTCGTGCCGATCGTGGTGGAGGACGAGAAAGCCCTGGCCGGCGGGCGCACCGTGCGGATCGCGCTCGACGACGGGCAGGAGCCGGCGGTGTCGTACTTCCGGCTCGAGCAGGCCGGTTCCACCGAGGCGGGCTGGATCGGGCGGGTGCCGACCTACCGGGCAGTCCCCGGCTCCGAGGCCGCCCGGCGGGCCGCGCAGCAGCCGGTGGTGACCCCCGGCGTGTGGTACGCGGTCATCGACCTGCCGCTGGAGGCGGTGACGCAGGGGATCTGGTTCGGTTCCGAGCGGTACGAGATCAACTGGCTGCCCGACCCCGAGCGTGCATCGCTCGAAGCCGGCGGGCGTCCGCTGTGGGCCTCGCCCGTGCCGCCCGAAGCCAGGGGCAGCCCCGCGCTGCGTGCGGCCCTCCGCGCCGTCGCGTCCGACCCGTTCCAGGCGTGGCGGGCCCGGCTGGTCGAGGACGGCATCACGCCGACCGGCGGCGAGGACCGCACCGGCGCATCCGGTACCGACATCGACGCGCTGCGTGAGGATCTGGACACCCGCGAAGGCCAGCGGTTCCTGGACGCGCTCGCACGACAGCACGCGGCCCGCTGGCAACTGATCCTTGGTCGGCTTGCGCTGATCGATCCCGAGGCCGCGATGCGGATGCGCCGCCAGCTCGGCGGCGTGGTGCGCATCGACGAAACATGGATGCCCTTCTGGACGCCCGACTCGCCCGAACTGCGGGCCCTGCAGGCGGACCTGCTCTCGCCGTGGGTGGACGACCAGACCCGCGTGCTCCGCGCTCTGGGCTGGCTCGACGCCCAGCCCAAGGCCCTCGCCTGGGTCATCGACGACGCGGGGGAGGCCGGGCGCGACGACGGACGCCTGACCACCACGCTCGGCCTGCTCTCCCTGCCCGCGCGGGACGCGCCGCTGCTGGTTGAGCTGGGCGGTTCCGCCGGCTCGCCGGTGCTCGAGACCGTGCCCGCCCGCGCGATGCGGGTGATGAGGACCAGCGTGCCCATGGTGGAGCGGCGCGGGGCGGGCGGGGGCATCCGCACGGTGAGCGTGCCGGTGCGGATCGGTCGCGCCGACACGACGACGGACGCGATCGCCACCATCCCCGGCGCCCGGCCCCCCGGCGTGCGGGTCGGCCCGCTGCTGAGCGAATGGACCATGCCCGCCCTGATGGCCGGCGCCCCCGACATCGACGCCCTGCCGCGGGCCGATCGGGCGACGGTGGGCACCATCCGTCGGAGCGGGCGTCCCGGACGCGGGGCAGCGGACACGGGCTGGTCGGTGTTCCTCGAGTGCGGCGCGCCGGACGACGAGGGGCCCGGCGCTGACGACGCGGTGATCCTCTCGACCGGTCCGCAGACGCTGCCGCGCTGCGTGTGGCGGATCGAGCGCGACGGCACCGTGCACCGGCTCTTCGGCCCGTCCGATCTGGTCCGCGTGGGCGTCGTCCAGACCCCGGGCGGCTGGGCCCTCGACGCGGAGCTGCCCGCCGCCGCGATCGACGAGGACGGCGTCCTGCGGATCGGCTTCGTCCGCCAGACCGGCGACGACCGCACGAGCTGGCCCCGGCGCATGACGCCGGGTCAGGACAGCCCCGGCCGCCTGCCCGTCGACATCACCCGCTGGTCCGGGTTTTAGACCCACCGGGATCTCCCGCCCTCGTCCCCGCCCCCCTCCCCCCCGGTGACCGCTTCCTCGAAACCGTGGGGCGGAAACCGGCGTATCGGTGGTCATCGGGCCGGGTTCTCCGGCCCCGATGCCGGTTTGCCGGCACGCTGAACCATTCCTCCCCCCCACGACGCCCCGTCCGCCAGACCCGGAGCCGCCGATGCCCACCTCCCCGTTCCGATCCGCCCTGCCCGCTGCCCTACCCGTGGCATTGGTCCTGACCGCTTTCGCGGGCGCCTCGTTCGGTGCGCCCGAACGGTGCGCGGGCCACGACCACGCGGCCCCGGCCGCCCCGGGCGTCGAACTCGTCCACGCCTGCTGGGAGGGCGCCGACGGCCACCTGACCGGCACGCTGATCCCCCTTCAGACACTCGACCCCGAGACGGTCGCGCTGCGCGAAGCCCTGGCCAACCGGACCCTCGCCCGCGGCGTCGCCAACAAGATCGACGTCGTGTTCGTGGGCGACGGCTACACCGCGGCCGAGCAGGGACTCTTCCAGTCCGACGTCGACGCGATCGAGGCGGGCATGTTCGTCTACGAGCCGTTCATCACCTACCGCCCGTTCTTCCGTGTCCAGCGCGTCGAGGTCATCTCGCCCGAGTCGGGTGTGGACAACGACCCCACCCAGGGTATCAACCGGAACACCGCGCTCGACATGGCGTTCTGGTGCGGCGGGACCGAGCGCGCGCTGTGCGTCAGCGTGAACAAGGCCCTCAACGCCGCCGGCAACGGCGTGTCCACCGACGTCGACCAGGTCGTGGCTATCGCAAACACCACCAAGTACGGCGGCGTCGGGTACCCCTCGAGCAACCTCGCCACGTCATCCGGGCGCAACTCGTCGGCCACGCAGATCGTCATCCACGAGCTGGGCCACTCGCTGGGCAACCTCGCCGACGAGTATTCCTACGGCGGACCGGCCAACTACACAGGCGGCGAGCCCGGCACGGCCAACCTGTCCGTCTTCAACGCCACGCAGATGGCCGCACAGAGCCGCAAGTGGTACCGCTGGCTCGGCGTCAGCCGCACGGGCTTCGACGGCCCCGTCAACACCTCCGAGGGCGGCGGTTACTCGGAGACGGGCATCTACCGCCCCAGCAACAACTCGATGATGCGCAACCTCGCCCGCCCGTTCAACCTGCCCGGCGCCGAGGCCCTCATCGCGGAGTTCTACCGCGAGGTCTCCCCGATCGAGATCGCCACCCCGACCGACGCCGTCATTACCGGAGCAGACACCGTCTTCGTCCAGCCGGTGCAGCCCAACGGGCACAGCCTGGAAATCTTCTGGGAACTCGACGGCCAGCCGCTCGTGTCGGCCACCGGGCAGACCCACCTCGACCTGGCCGCGTTGGGCCTGGACGACGGGGTCGAGCGTGAACTGCGCGTCACCGTCATCGACCCCACCGACATGGTCCGCAGCCCGATCATCCGGGACGGCCTGCTGACGCAGCGTCTGACCTGGACGATCAACCCGTGCGTCAACCCCGCCGACCTGGACAACAGCGGCACGCTGGACTTCTTCGATGTGTCCTCGTTCGTGATCGCCTTCAACCTGCGTGACCCGATCGCGGACTTCGACAACTCCGGCACGTTCGACTTCTTCGATTTCTCGTCGTTCCTGGCGGCGTTCAACAGCCCGTGCCCGGATTGAACCGGCTTCAGGGTGATGTGCCGGCGGACGCCGCGTCGCCGGCGCGGAAGAACACCACGATGGTCTCGGTCCAGTGGTGGGGGGCCCAGGTCTTGCCCCGCCCCTCGTTGAGGTACGGGTCCAGCTCGTAGCCGACCGTCATCGTGCCGCCCGGCACAACGATCGATGATACATCGACCTTCCATGGCAGCACGAGCGACCCGGGCGCCCACCCGGCGCGGTCGAACTTCCAGGTGCCCCGCTGCGGACGGCAGGGGTTCAGGTACACGTCTTCGTTCCAGAGGTTGTTCCACTCGATCACCTCGCCCTTGTCCGTCACGACCGACAGGGTGCGCCCGAGCGGCATGAACTCACCGGCGTTGTCGGTGTTCGGTTCCATCCCGTGCCCGGTGGCGGTGGTCATCACGCGGGCGTGCGTGGCGCCGTCCGGCGCGACCAGACTGCGCGGAGCGAAGGTGTTGGACGCTGGGTTGTCCGGGTTGCCGATCTCCACGTCGCCCGACCAGAGTTTGACAACCTGCATCGGCTCGGCTTCCGGCTCGCCGGGGTAGAAGTCCAGGTCGAACGAAACCAACCAGCCCTTCATGGAGGTTCCGATGTCGCAGCCGAGTGTGCGGGTGCCCTTGAACAGCGGCAGCAGGTGGGTGACGTCCGCCTTCCAGGTCCATCCCTTGCGGAAGGGCGTGATGAACCGCAGCACCTCGAATCGTTCGGGCCCGGCATCTTCGCCGCGCGGATCCCAGATGTGGATCACGCCCTTCTTGTCCCAGTGGTCGTACCCGACCTCGGGCTCGGCGAGCGTCAGCGTGGCCACGACGCGGGCCACCCGCACGGGCACGCCGGAGAAGTCGGCCTCCAGGCGCGGGGTCCGGTCCCCGGCGTGGACAAAGTAGGAATCGAACACCTGCACGCGGACCGGCTCGGCGGTGGCCGCGGGATCGATCGAGCCCGAGCGTTCGATGCCGGCGTCCGATATGGCGCCGACCGCATCGGCCGAGCCCGTTTTCGCGCCGGCGGGGAAGGGCCTCAGGCCCAGCAGCGGCAGGTCATCGATGACGTGTTGACCCCCGACGCTGACGTCCAGCAGGCCCGTGCCGACGACGAACCGCAGCTCGGCCGTGACCGCGACCGGCGCGCCGGTGCGGAACTCGACCGGGCAGAGCACGTTGTGGATCTCGGTACCGTTGATGTGGACGGACAGCTCGCGTTGCGGCCGCCCGTACCAGTTGCCCGCCTCATCGAACCATCCCATGGGGTACTTCGGCTTGCCGTCGGTGTCCTGGGTGACTTCCGTTTCGGTGGGCGGCGGGTTATGGGTGTCCAACGCGATGGCGACCGTGTACGGCGCGTTCGGCTCGTCCCAGGTGAATGAATCGGGCACGATCAGCCCGCGTGGGTACTCCCGCGTGTCGAAGAGCACCAGCCCCACGCCGCGGGCTCCGTCGGCGGGCAGCGTGACGCTGGTTTCCACACGCACGGTCGCGGCCATCGCGTCCGGTTCGGACCGGGCGATCGCCAAACCCACGCATAAAGACACCGCGACGAACGCCGCGGTGGTTTGAAAGTTGATCAGTTTCTTTGCACGCATGCGGACACGATACCGTCTCGTGCCCGCTACGCAACCCGTCAGGAGCGCATGTCGCGCAAACAGCGCACAGAAAGCGTCATTCGGCCGCGACCGAGGCCTCGGCGGAATCCTCGGTGACCATCTCGACGGGGATCTGAACTTCCCACCACTGGTCGGCGACGCGCACGTTCGGCCCGTTGTAGCCCAGCGTGCGGGGCAGGCCCGTCCGTGTCCAGCCCGGGTTGCTCGCCAGCCACGCGTCGAGTCGGGCGGCCAGTTCTTCGGTCTGGTCCCAGCCCCGCCGCCCGCGCACGCCGATCGACAGGAAGGTCTTGGGCTGGGTGTCGATGATGGTGATTTGCCCGTCTTCGCCGGTCGGTCCGTTCTCGGTCGTGTGATAGAGGAACGCCATCGTCCACTGGTCCGCGTTCTGATCGGCGTCGGTGTCGGCGTACTCCATCTCGACCGGGGCGGTCATGGCGATGTCGTTGCGGGTGATGTGCTGGAAGAGGGGCCAGAAGCCGTTCTGGCCCATGCGTCCCGGGCCGCCCTGTGCACTGAACTCCGCCCGGCGGATGCTGGGATAGTGCTTGAGTTCGATCGCCCCGGGGGGCGTGGGGGCTGGATAGCCCACCGGCAGTTTCGTGTCCGTGGCCACACGGCCGGCCCGGTACAGGGGGCCTTCCGGGCCTTCGCGGCTGGCCAGTTCGGCCTCGGGCTCGCCGCCCACGCGCAGGATCCAGGCGCCGGATTCCATCGTCGTGGCGCCGGGCGGCGCGACCTCGTGCAATGGAGCCGCCTCCGCGGCGGATTCGGAACCGGGCGAGAGGAACGCGAGGGCGACGATCGGGATCAGCGTGTGCATGGGGAGCCTCCGTTCCCCCGGGTTCGCCCGGCAAGCCCCCGCGGATGTCCCGGCCTGCGGCCTTTATCCGGCTTCCGGCGGGCTCGCTTCAGCCTCCAGACCCCGCCGGTCCATCCCGGGCACCCGCTCCCCGTCGACAGTCACTTCATAGTCAGTCGGCACGCGCAGCCCGCCGGTCGTGGTCGAGCCAAGGTACCGACGCTCGACGGTCCCGATCATCATCGACGATGCCCGATCGCGGCAGGCGGACGAAACGATCGCCCCCGCATCGTCCACCACGAGATCCATCGTCACGCCGCCCGCGTGCACTCGCACGCCGTCGCCCGCCCCGGCTTGGCCGACCGACTCCGCGACCGCGTCGCCCCGCTCGAAGGACGCCAGCATGGCCAGCGGGTGACGCAGCGCTTCACGCCGGCACGCGTCGATCTGGTCCGACACCATCGCCCGCGCCGACCCGTCCGGATCGCTGACCGTGCCCCGGTCGCCGGCCCAGGCGCGGCGCCACACCCGCTCGTTCCATCGCTCGGAGTGTTCGAGCAGAAGCCTCCTCAGCCCGTACCGCGTCCGGACCTCGTGCTCGTAGTCGTTGCCGCCGGACTCAACCTGCCGGAGCCGCACGATCTCGAACCCGGCAAACGTGTTTATCCCTTTCCCGCCGGTCGCGTAGCGGACCGCCCTTGCGAGCACCTCGGCCGCGGCGGCGGCGGACTCGGGCGACGGCTCGATCGCCGGATCGTCCGATTCCAGGAGTCGGTCGTGGTGTTCGAGGAAGGTCTCGCGGCACGACTCGGACGCGAACAGGTACACGCGCCCGTCGATCGCGGCGTAGAGATCGACCCGTCCCTCCCCCGAGAACGGCCCCATCCGGGCGCACGAGCCCCCGAGCCGCACCGCGTAGCGGGCCGGGTTCGCCCGAAACACTTCCCGCGACGCCTCGTTGACGAACCGGTAGACCCGCCCCTCGTGCTCCGCCGTGATCCCGGGCTCTCCGGCGCGATGCTCGTCGTGCTCGACCAGCACGACCGGGTCCACAGGCAGCGGCTCCGGCTTGGCCGTCCCGGCGGCCGCGGCGAGGGTCAGCGAAAGGGCGATGGCGATCGTGCGGATCATGGGGGCGTCTCCCGTGGGTTGCGCCCAGCGTACCACGCCCGGCCCGTTCCTCCAACCGCCGGGACCGGATAGGCTGGCGGTATGAAGCGGGTGATCCGGGCGGTTATTGCGATGGGGGCGAGTGCCATGGGGAGCGTGGCGTCGGCGCAGGATGAACGTGCATTGACGGACCCATACCGGGTCGCGATCGAAGTCTCAAAGGCGGTCGACGCCGCGGACAGCAAGCTGTCCGTGTTCCGGCCGGGCGTGCGGGAGGACGGTTCGTGGGGCTTGGCGTTGATCTCGGGGATCAGTTCGGAACGCGACGGAACCATCCTGCACCAGGCCTATCTCGGCGAACTTGGGCGGTACTTTTATCCGGCCAGCACCGTCAAGCTCTACGCGGCGTTGGCGGCGTACGAGACGGTGAACGAACTCGCGCTCGTACACCCCGATGCGAACATATCTGAAACTACGCCTTTGCGCATCTACCCAATGGGAGACGAGGGTTTCCCGCGGGACTTTGATCCGACGCACACCAAGACCCAGGGGCGTGGCATCGGACCCGGCCCCCTGACTCCGGCACGGGAAGCGCACAAGATCTTTGTCGTGTCGGACAACCCGGCTTTCAACACCTTGTACGACTTCGTCGGGCAGGACGACCTGAACAGGCGCATCCGTCAATGGGGAGCCCACGCAACGCAGATCGTGCACCGTCTGGCAATCGCCCTCACCGCGGACGAGAACCGCAGGGCCCCGCGGGTCGATCTCGGGTTCGGGCCCGGTGCCCCGCAGATCGGAGAGCGGACCGCGACCATGCCGCACGCGATCCAGCCGCAGACCGAAGGATTCCTGCTCGGGCGGGGCTTCCTGCAAAGCGGCACGCTGGTTGAAGAGCCGTTCGATTTCTCGGACAAGAACTTCACCACGCTGTTGGATCTGCAGTTGGTGCTGGCGCGCCTGGTGCGGCCGGATATCAGCCACTTTGAATGCTGCCCGACCATCCGGGATGACGGCATGTTCGCCAGCATGAAGACCGGCCCTCTCCCCGGCCGCCCCATCGATCTCACCGACGCCCAACGCGTCCAACTCATCGCCAGCGCCACCATGTACCCCCGCGAGTCCGTGTCGCCCAGGTACGACCCCGCCGAGTACCCTGACGACCACGCCAAGTTTCTCCTCCCCGGCCTGCTCCGCGTCCGCCCGCTGGAAGAGTGGCGGATCGTCAACAAGATCGGCCTGGCGTACGGGTTCGTCACCGAGAACGCGTACGTCGAGCACCGGCCCACCGGGCACGCCGTGTTCGTGGCGGCCGTCATCCACCGCAACCCCAACGGCATCTACAACGACAACCAATACGACTACGAAACCACCCTGGCCGAGATGGCCACCCTGGGCGAGGTGGTGGGGCGGGCGTTGGTGGGCGACTGACGCGGTGGGGGTTGGGGGGGCCGGAGGGGCCCGGGTCCGAGAACCTCTTTTATCAAGCGGGAACCCGGGGCCGGGGCGACCGGGCGGAGATATTTCTGGAAATATTGCACGGTCCGCGGAACACGGCTGCATCCGCGGCGTGTTCGGATCAGTATGGCTGGAACAGACGATCCGAGGCGTAGGATCGTCGTATAGGAAAGCGTCAGGGGATCCCGCCCGATCGGTCGGGATCAGTCAGCGCGATTCTCGCACAACCACGCCCCTTCTCGGGGCGTCCCCCGCGGGCCGAACCGCCCCCGGGGGACGGATCTGGACTGGAACGGAGCGAACCATGTCAGCAATGCGACCCGGTTGGACGGCCTTCGCGGCCACGGCGGCCCTCTCGATCCCCCTCTGCGGCGCCTCCGCCCAGTTGCTGCCCCCGGCCAACGACTCCGCCCCGGCCGCCAGCCCGGTCGTCGAGCCCGACGCCCTCGCCGGCCAGGGACGCATCGTGTTCATCGACGAGACCGCCGACGCCGGCGAGATCTTCGACCTCGAGCCCGCGCCCCTCGAGTTCAAGTTCCGCAACGTGGGCGGCGGCCCTCTGACCGTCACCAGCATCAAGCCAACCTGCGGCTGCACCGTCGCCGAGATGGAGCAGAAGGTCTACGCCCCCAACGAGATCGGCACCATCAAGGTGACCTTCGACCCCCACGGTCGCCAGGGCAACGTGGCCCGCACCATCCAGGTCTTCACCGACTCGATCACCACGCCGGCCAAGGTCGTGACCGTCAAGGCCTTCGTCAAGCCGGTCGTGCTGACCATCCCGTCGGATATCGTCAACTTCGAGGCGGTCAACAAGGGCCAGAGCGCCACCCGCGAGGTCCGTGTCATGGGCCGCTTCCCGGAGTTCGAGGTCAGCCGGGTGAGCATCACCGACCCCATGATGTACGAGACCGAGGTCGTGCCGATCGGCAGCGCCGAGGTCATGGGCGAGACGCTCTACGAGCACCTCATCCGCGTCACCCTCAAGGACGACGCCGCGCCGGGCAACCACGCGAGCACGCTGACCATCCGCACCAACGACGAGCGCAAGCCCCTGTTCTCGATAGCCGTCATGTCCCGCGTCATCGGCGACCTTGAGCTGTCCCCCGTCCGCATGACGCTCGGGCGTCTGGCCGTCGGCGACACCTTCGAGCGCGAGCTGCGGGTCCGCAGCCGCAGCGCCCAGCCGTTCGAGCTGACCGGCGCGGCGATGTCGAACCCGGCCGTGGCGGTCGACTTCACGGTCGAGCCCGTGGACCCCGAGAACAAGAGCGAGTGGATCATCCGCGCCAAGGGCCGCGTGCTGGCCGTCGCGCCGCGGTTCAACACCACCGTCAACCTGCTCACCGACGTCAAGGGCGAGGAACTCACCCCGGTGCAGATGAACGGCGTCCTGCGCCCGAACTGAACCGACCCGGCAGCACACCCGAGCCGACCGAGCAGACGCCCCGGGCCCGGCCCGGGGCGTTCGTGAAAGGACACCCGGCCCATGCCGACGCTGGCCTCCACACTCTCCCGATTTCTCGCCATCGTCGGGCTGGGCTTCCTGCTCGCCACGGGGCACCAGTTCGTCCGAACCGCGTGGCTGGGCCACCCGTCGATCGTCCTGACGCGCGCGGCGCCTACCCCAGACAACACCCCCTTGCCCGCGCCCGTCGGGACCGACCCGACGCCCGTCCAGCCGGATCCCGTCGAAATGCCCGATCAGCCGGCCTCGCCACTCGACGCGCCCGTCAAGGATGGATCGATCACCCTGCGTGAGGCCTACGAGCTGTTCGAGCAGGGCGTCTTCTTCCTCGACGCCCGCCACGAGGAGGACTTCAACGCCGGCCACATCGAGGGCGCCTTCTGGATGCCCGCGGCCCGGGTCACCACCGAAGAGGGACGCACCGACCTCTCCATCATCGAACCCGGCGGCACCGTGGTCATCTATTGCACCGGCGGCGACTGCGACGCCTCGGAGAACACCGCCCTGCGGATCGAACGCATGGGCTTCAACTTCGACATCCGAATCCTCGGCAAGGGCTACACCGACTGGGTCGACGCCGGCCTTCCCACGGGGGTGGCCCCATGAGCGGCCTGCGCATCGCCGAATCCATCGTGGTCCAGCTGCCCCTGCGTCTGGGTCTGGGCGGGCTGTTCTGCCTCGCCGCGTTCAAGAAACTGCAGGACCCCCAGTCCTTCGCCGAGGCCATCAAGGGCTTCCGCGTGGTCGATCACGCCGAACTGGGCAACCTGATTGTCTCGGCGGCCTTCGTCCTGCCCTGGGTGGAGATGATCGCGGGCATCCTGCTGATCCTGGGCCTGTGGACCCGTGCGGCCGCGGTGGTGGTGGGCCTGGCCCTGGCCGCGTTCATCGCCGGGCTGCTCTCGGTCATCATCCGCAAGCTCGACGCGAGCTGCTCCTGTTTCGGGGACCTGAACCTGTTCTGCGGGTCCAAGGTTGGGTGGTGTCAGGTGATCCGCAACCTGATCATGCTGCTGCCCACCGCCTACCTGATCTGGCGGGGCGGCGGCCTGGTGGCCCTGGACGCGGTGCTGGAGCGATCCGGGCCCCGGGGCCCGGGCGGATCGGTCGACGCCATCGGGGACCGGGCCTAAACTCGCGGTTCAGAACAGGTATCCGTCGTCCGGGACCGGCCTTGTGGGCCGCGACCGGGCCGATCAGCCCAAGACGGAGTGACAGACTATGCCGCGACCCATGGAAGCCCCGACCCCGCAGCCCAAGAGCTCCTTCGTGATGACCTCGGGCAAGGGCATCGAGTACGTCGACTACAAGGACGTGGAAACCCTGCGTCGCATGATGACCCCCAACGGCAAGATCCACGGCCGCAAGCGCAACGGGACCAACGCCCGCCAGCAGCGCATGGTCGCCGCCGCGATCAAGCAGGCCCGCTTCATCGGCCTGCTGCCCTTCACCGACGCGACCCTCTAAGGGCCCGCGCCGGACATGCCGTCTTTCGAACGCGAATACGAGCCGATCTTCCTGGCGCTCAACCACGTCGGGGGAGATCGGCTCCGTCGCATGCGCGAGGTCGCCGACACGCTCTGGCGATTCCTGAAAGACCACCACGTCTCGTGGGTCGGCTTCTACACCAAGGTCGAAGACGCCGACGAGATGGTCCTGGGCCCTTCGCGCGACAAGCCGGCGTGCAGCCCCATCGGCCTGCACGGCGCGTGCGGCCAGTCCCTGCTCAAGAAACGCCCGCTCATCGTCAACGACGTCCGCAACCTGGGCATGAACTACGTCGCATGCGATCCGCGCGACCTGGCGGAACTGGTCATCCCGTTGTTCGACGAGCAGGGCCGCTGCTACGGCGTGCTCGACCTGGACAGCTTCGAGCGATCCGCCTTCGGCGAGCACGACATGGTCCAACTCCGCCGCCTGATGGAATCGACCGGCATCTCCTGGCCCGCCCCGCACCTGCCCGCGCTGGTGTACTAGCCGCCGGACAGCCTGCGCGGCTCGAACCTCACCGCAGAGATCGCAGAGGTGCGCAGAGAAGAGACCAGGAACCGAGGTTCTTCGCTCTGCGTCTCTCTGCGCCCTCAGCGATCTCTGCGGTGAGGTTCAGCCGCATCCGACTCATTCGTCCGATCCCGACGCGGACACAGCCCGGGCTGTGCGCAGATAGCCGGCCGCGACCGCCAGCAGCACCAGCCCCAGCCCGATGAAGCACAGCACCCGGATCGCCGGGCTGACCTGCGCCAGGTCAAAGGTCAGCACCTTGCCCGTCGCCACCAGCAGCAGGCCGATGCCCGCGTACCGCAGCGGCGGCATGCGCCGCACCACGCCCAGCACCAGCGTGACCGTCGCCAGCGCGGCCCACCACAGCGAGACCGACCCGGCCTGCGCCGTGGTGTCGACCGTCACCATCCCCGCCACGCGGGTGACTTCAAGCGTGGTGGCGGTCAGCAGCAGTGCGCCGTAGATCACCCACGCCGGCACCCGCAGCTCACGGACCTCGCCGGACATCACGGCGCTGAGTGTCCGGGCCAGCCAGAACCACACGCCCAGCAGCGGCAGGCTCCAGAGCAGCCCGGGGTGCAGGAACGCCGGGGCGTCCGCGCCCGCGGAGAACCAGCCTTCTTCCACAATGAACGCCGCCGCCCACGCCACCGTGCCGAGCGACGCGTACCCCGCGGCCGCCCCGATGACCCACCGCCGACGCAGCGTCAGCACCACGGTCATCCCCAGCACGGTCATGATCAGGTAAGCCAGCAGCAGACCCTTAGGCGTGGCGTCTTCGTGCAGCACCATCGCCGCGAGCAGCAGGCACCCCGCGACCGTCTCCAGAACCGCCAGCACGGGCAGCCCGCCGGACCGTTCGGCCCTGGTGGTCTTTGCCAGCCACGCGGCGCCCAGGCACGCCGCCGCCATCAGGCCGACCAGCGCCATCCACCACGAGAACACCAGGCCGATCGGGCCGACCTGCCCCGCGTGCAGCGGGCCGGTCGCCTCGATGCCGACGCGTCCGATGCCCAGCAGCAGGATCGCCCCGCCGTACCAGCCCAGCGCGGCCGCTCTTGCCCAGCGACCGGCGAACGCGCCCGCGAGCCCCAGCACCGCCCAGATCATCACCTGCGACCACGCGGTGTCGACCGCCAGCATGATCGCCATCGGCAGCAGCGCCCCGGCCTGCGCCATCAGCGAGACGCCGATGACCTCACGCTCGGTCCGCGGCGGGTCGGTGAGCACCCGCAGCATGCCGGCCATCAACTGCCCGCCCGCCAGCGTCGCGACGGTCAGCGCCGCCGGCACGGTCCAGTCCGGCAACACGCCCCAGCCGTCCATGATCAGCAGGCCGCCGCCGAGCGCCCACAGCGTGGTCGAGAAACTCGTCACGCCCGGCATGGCGGTCCGCGGCATGCCCCCGCCCGCGGGCAGCCGCATCCGCGTGGCGTGCACGACCAGCCAGACGAGGCCGATGAACCCCATCGCGATCGCCGGGATCTCCGGCCCGCGGTCGGCCACCCAGTATCCCCCCAGCAGGCCCGTGCCCCACCAGGTGATCGAGGCCAACGCCCGGTAGCGATGCTCACGCACCGCCAGCACCGAGCCCACGCCCAGCACCGCCAGCAGGTACGGCGCCAGCGACCACGCCGGGCTGTCGGTCTCGACGAGCACGAACGGGGTCAGATAGGCGGCGACGATCGAGAGGATCGCCAGTGTGAGCGACTTTGACGGCAGCGCGATGCCGAGCCCGATGGCCGACACCGCGGCGAGCATCGCGAACGCCGCCGTCGCGCCCACCAGCGAGAACACCGCGAAGGTCGCGAACGCGGTGGCGTACAGCACGCCCAGCCCTGCGGCCGAGAACCCGGTCGCCGCGAACCGGCCCAGGCGTTTGGCGGTCAGCCGCCCGACCCCGATCAGCCCGAAGCCGAAGGCCGCGGAGATCAGGCAGCGCCACACCGGCGGGATGTTGCCGATCCAGCCCTGGTCGTAGGCGAGCTTGAGGAAGAACCCGACACCGGCGACGACGATCAGCACGCCGAGCACGAGGAACCACTTGCCGCCGATGAGCTGCTCGACCGAGCGCGATGGCTTCGCCGATTTGGCGGAACGCTGGCTGCCCAGGTGCGATCCCCGCACCCGCTCGCCCATCGGTCTGGACATCGCGGGTCGGTCGGCCGTCTCACGGGCCGGTGTGGCCGAACTCGCAGGTGCGGCTGCTGGCGGAGTCGGGGTCGGCCGGGCCGCGGGCGGGGTGGGCGTCTGGGGCGCTCGGTCGGACACGATTCCTTCGCCGGCCTCCAGCGCGGCCACGCGTCGTTCGAGGTCCGCCAGGCGGCGTTCGACCGCCTCGCGCGGCTCGGGTTGTTCGGCGTGATCGTGCATCGGGGGCCCTCTACGGAGTTAGTAATCACTAGCAGTATCGCAGATGATCACCCCCGTGTCAAGCGGGTTCCCGGTCCGCCCGGATGTTTGGTATATAGAAGGATTGGGAGGTCTTGAGCGCAGCCCCATACGAGCCGCGACCGGCAAGGAGCGGTCGCGACGCCCACGTCGGCTCCGCGGTCGTGACTGCCGGCACCTCACCGCTCCATTCCCCTTGTGCGGCGGCCCACCAACACGATTGCCGCGCCCGCTCCCTGCCGGTCGCGGCTCGTCGGGGACACCGTTCATTGGGACTCAGCCCCGGGCGATGGCGATCAGCGGCTCGATGATCTCGCGGTGGTTGGCGCAGCGGGGGCACTTGTGCTGGCCGCCCAGTTTGCCCTTGGCGTCCAGCCAGCGATGGAAGGTGCCCATCGGCAGCGGGGTCAGGGTGGGGGGTTGCATGCCGAGCGAGTCGGTGCGCTTGGTGGTGTAGTCCACGTTGACCGCCTTGACCGCCGCGTCGAAAACATCGCGGAAGCGTTCGAGCCTTTCGGGGGGCACCCCGCCCGGCAGTTCGATGGCCAGTTCCAAGCCCGACCGGGTGGTCTCGGTGGGGTAGACCGGGGCCGCGGTGAACTCGCCCGGCTCGACACCGGTGGCCTTGGCGGCCTCGGCCACGCCGTGCTCGATGTGCTCGACGATCAGGTTCTCACCGAACGCGTTGATGAAGTGGCGGTGGCGCCCGACGATCCGCAGGCGGCACGGCCCGTCGCCGCCGGTTCCTTCCGGCCCTGCCGGGATGTTGTCGAACTCGACGACGTCCCCGATGTTGTACCGCCACAGCCCGGCATTGGTCGTCATGATCACGCAGTACTTCTGCCCCTTCTCCACCGCCCAGCACGGGAACGCCTCGGGGTTGTCGTCGTTGATCCGTTCGAGGGGCACGAACTCGTAGAAGGTGCCGATGTCGGTCAGCAGGCGCATGCCGGGGTCGCCGGTGCGGTCCTGCATGGCGATGAAGCCCTCGGACGCGGGGTAGAGCTCGTGCCGGCACGGGAAGTCCACCGCGGGGTCACCGGAGAACGCGCGGCTCATCCGCGGCTGGAAGGGGGCGTACTTGACGCCGCCGTGCACGAACACCTCGAGGTTCGGCCAGACTTCGCGAGCGCACGAGACGCTCGCCCGCCCCCGCTCGCGGGCCAGTTCCACCACCCGGTCGATCAGCACCATCGCCCACGAGGGCATGCCCGAGATGAACCGGATGTCCTGGTCGATCGTCAGTTCGGCCATCGCCTCGATCTTGGCGGGCCAGTCGCTCATCAGGGCGATCTCGGGGCCGGGCGAGTAGATCTTGCTCAGCGGCCAGCGGATCAGCGGCGTGACCAGCCCCGACAGGTCGCCCGTGGCGATGCCGTGCTCGTTGTAGTCCAGGTTGCTCGAACCGCCCAGGAACAGGCACCGACCGCCCATGATGCGTGACGCGGGCACCCCGCGGTTGGCGAGGTGGGCGAAGATGTCCAGCGAGGCGAGGTAGTTGCTGCGCATCATCTCGTCGGAGACGGGGATGAACTTGTCGCCGGCTGTGGTGCCGCTGGTCTGCGCGAAGCGGGTGACCAGCCCCGGCCACAGCACGCCGCGCTCGCCGCCCTCACGCATGCGCGCGATGTCGTCCTTGAAGGCGTACCAGTCCGCGACCGGGACGACCCGCTTGAAGGCGCCGTAGCGATCCGCGGGATCCGGCAGCCCGAGGATGCGTTCGAAGTGGCGATCGCGTCCGAAGCGGCAGAACGAGCCGGCGCTGAGCAGGCTTTCGAGCTGGCGGAGCTGCAGCCGGGCGGTGTTCCTGGTCCACCAGCCGGTGTCGGCCAGCTTCCGGCGACGCCGGGCCACCCGCAGCGCGATCGCATGCCCGACCAGCGACGTGGCGGAGGGGGGGGCGTCGGGCGTGGGGGCCGGTCGGGACTCGGTCGCCGGCATGGTCTGGCCCGCGGTGCGGGTGTCCGCGGCCTGGATCACCGCGGCGTGTCCCGTTGGGCGCACCCGTTGAGCGGCTTGCGCTCGTCGAGCTCGTCGAGGAACCCGCGGACGGCGGCGGCGAAGGGCACGGGCGATTCGAGCATCGGCGCGTGGCCGCAGTTCTCGAGCCACACGATCCGCGCGTCGGGCATCAGCTCCGTGAAGCCCTGCCCGGCGGACGGGGGCGTGACGATGTCCTGCTTGCCCCAGATCAGCAGGGTGGGGCAGGCGATGTCGCCGAGATCATCGGTCATGTTGTCACGCCGGGCGGTCTTGGACAGCTTGACCATGGCTCGAGCCCCGCCGCGTTCGTTCAGCAGCTTGTGGGCGCGGTCCACGTCGCCCGGGTTCATGGCGGACTTGTCGTGGAACAGCTCGCCGATCTTCTCTTCCAGCCAGTCCTTGCTCGGGCGGACGGGCGCACCCTTGACCATGGTGCGTTCGATCAGCCCGGAGGAGCCGGCGAGCACCAGCGCCCGGACCAGGTCCGGGCGGGCGTGGGCGATGCGCAGGGCCACGTGCCCCCCGAACGAGTTGCCCACCAGCACGCACGGCTCGCGGACGTGCTCTTCCAAAAACTGGGTGGTCATGTCCACCACGGACCAGAGCGAGCAGTCGTCGCCGCGGAGTTCGAGCAGGGGCAGTTCGAGGGTGGTGCAGCGCGACCGGTCCTTGATGCGGCCGACCACGTCCTCCCAGTGCTCGTTGAGCCCGACCAGCCCGTGCAGGAAGATCACCCGGGGCCCGCTGCCGCTGTCGACCACATCGGCGCGGATGGGCGTGCCGGTCGGGCTCGTCAGGGTCACAACCGTGCGGTCGGCATCGGTCGCCACGGGCGAGGTTTCCTGGATATGGGTCCGCGCGGGTGTCATCGGCTGCGGTGTTGGTCCTGTGCTCGGGCCCCGGCCCGGTTCATGAGCACTAGTCTATCGCCCCGGGAGGGGCTGTGTCACCCGGCCCTCGGGGAACCCCTCCGCCACCCGGCCGTCCACCAGATGGACCACGCGGTCGGCCCGCTCGGCCACCTTCTCGTCGTGGGTGACCATGAGCATGGTCAGGCCCGTCCGGGCCCGGTGGGCGGCGATGGCGTCGAGGATCGCGTCCCCGGTGGCCCGGTCGAGGTTGCCGGTCGGCTCGTCCGCCAGCAGCAGCTTGGGGTCGTTGACGAGGGCCCGGGCGATCGCCACCCGCTGGCGCTCGCCGCCGGACAACTCGGCCGGGCGGTGCCGGAGCCGGTGGCCCAGACCGAACGCGGTGAGCAGCTCGCCGGCGCGGGCCTCGGACTCGCGCCGGTGGGCCATGTACCCGAAGCGCCCCAGCCGGATCATCGCGCCGATGGTCACGTTCTGCAGCACGGTCAGTTCGGGCAGCAGGTGGTAGAACTGGAAGACAAAGCCGACCTCGTGCGCGCGGAAGCGGTCCAGCTCGCCCTTCGAGGCCGCGGTCAGTTCCTTGCCCTCAAAGACGATGCGAGCCCTGGGGGTGCCGCCCTTGACGCGGTCGGGCCGGTCGAGCCCGCCGGCCAGGTGCAGCAGCGTGGACTTGCCCGAGCCGGACGCGCCGAGGATGGCCACCCATTCGCCCTGTTTGAGCGCCAGGTCCACGCCGTGGAGCACGGGAACGGGGACGCGGCCGAGCTTGTACGTTTTGCGCACGTCGCGGACGGACAGCATCGGGGCGGCGGCATCGGTCTTCGGGCTGGCTGGGGTGGCGGCGGGCACGGGTTACTCGAACCTCAGGGCTTTGACGGGGTCCATGCGGGCGCTGCGCACCGCGGGGATGAGCGCGCCGAGCACGCAGGTCAGCACGCCGACCGTGAACACGATGGCGGCCTTGGCCGGCTCGACCTCACGCGGGATCTCCACGAAGTAGTACACCCGGGCGTCCCAGATCACGAAGCCGAATGTCTCGCCCAGCCAGTCGTGGATGGCGTTGATGTTCGTCACGATCAGGTAGCCCGCGCCCAGACCGAGCGTCGCGCCCACGATGCCGATGGCGGCGCCGTACCGCAGCCACAGCCACGCCACGCCGGGCGTGCTCGCACCGAGCGCCCGCAGCACGCCGATGTCCTTGGTCTTCTCGCTGATCATCGACCAGAAGATCGCCAGCACCAGGAACACCGTGGTGAAGCAGATGATGCCGAAGATGCCCAGCACGAGGCCGGTTTCCTTCTTGACCGCCTCGATCATCGTCCGGTTGCGGCTCTCCCAGGTGGCGATCTGGATGGCGTTGATGCTCGGCACGGCGCCCCGGTGCGCTTCGGCGAACGCCTCGTACACGCTGTCGGCGGCGATGGCGACTTGCTCGGGCGTGGTGCCGGGCTTGCCGCGCACCAGCACCGTGGTCACACGCGCCGGGTCGACGCGGGTGGTCTGCGGGGCGGCGGGCAGCAGCTGACCGGTCTCCGGGTCGGTGCGGTACTCGAACGGGTTCGAGGCCGGCGCGTCCGTGTCCACACGCCGGGCCGCGTTCATGCGCAGCATCCGCTGGATCAGGTCCAGCGGGGCCAGCAGCGTGCCCGAGTCCACCTCGTAGATCCCAGTCTGGAACTCGTTGGCGATCGGCAGCGAGCGGGAGACCGGGTCGGTCGGCTTGCCGGTCGAGTCCAGGCTCAGCACGGTCAACCCCACCGAGCCGTTGCGGGGCATGAACTCGTCGAGGAAGTCGAAGCCGCCGTCGGGCGTGCGCCGCTCGGGGTTGACCGGGATGTACAGGCCCGCGCTGGTGCGCTTGTTGAGGCCCGTGACTTCCACACCCAGCAGCCCCGCGGGCAGCGGGACGCCCGTTTCCGGGTCGGGACGGGTCATCGTGCGTCCCTGCTCTTCGAACCGGGCGAGAATCGGGTGGTTCGAGGGGTTCAGGCGGATGTCCGCCCGTTCCTTGTCCTTGCGGGTCGGCTCGTCGAGCGGCTTCCACCACAGCGTCTTGTCGAAGCCGGTGACCCGGTCGTAGCTCTCCGCCTCGATCCCCTTGATCTGGATCAGTTCGACGCGGTCATCGGGCAGCTGGACCATGCCGTAGGTCTCGATGACCGGGGCCGCGGCGGCGATGTCCGGGTGGGCCTCGAGCCGCTCGGCCAGGTCGTCGTAGTGCGCAAAGCCCACGTTGGGCCAGACGATGTAGGCGTCGCCGATCAGCGTGCGCCCGCTGGTCATCAGGGTTTTGAGAAAGCCGCCCATGACCGACCATGTGATCAGGATCGTGGCCACCGAGAGCATGACCGCCGCCATCGCGAGCAGCGGCATGACCTTGCTGGTCAGGTAACGACGGGTCAGGAGGGCCTGGTACACGGCCCATGGTAGGGAGCCGCGGGCGCGCGGTTGCACGCCCGACGCCGGTGCCCGGCCGTTGCCGATCCCCAAATCGCCCGACCGCCCCGTCGCAGGCCGGATCTCCGGCCGCACGCGACCGGACGCCTTCCTCCTACCATCGCCCGATGGCCAAACGCGTTCTCCACGACAAGTACTTCAAGCAGGCCAAACGGGAGGGCTACCTCGCCCGCTCGGCCTACAAGCTCATGGAGATCGACGACAAACGTCGGGTCATCCCGCGGGCCGGCAAGGTGCTGGACCTGGGCTGCGCCCCCGGCTCATGGCTCCAGGTCCTCAGCGAACGGGTGGGGGACAAGGGCTCGGTCGTCGGCATCGACCTCAAGCGGGTCAACCACGAGATGCCGGCCAACGTGCGCACCCTCGTCGGCGACCTGACCGAGATCGATCCGGCCGACCTGATCGGCGAGGACGGCCGCCTCTTTGACGGCGTGTTCTCCGACATGGCCCCGGACACCTCCGGCCACGGCGACGACTTCGTCTCCGCCCGCCTGTGCCAGGCCATCGTCGACCGCCTGCCCGTGCTGCTGGCCAAAGGCGGATCCTGCGTGATGAAGGTGCTCGAGGGCGGGGGCACGCCCCCGCTGATCAAGCGGTGCAAGGGCTGCTTCGTCGAGGCACGCCCGCTCAAGCCCGACGCGACCCGCGAGGTCTCCCGCGAGATCTACATCGTCTGCAAGAAGTACCGCCCGCCGCAGACGCCCAACCGCTCCGCGGACATCAAGGCGCCGCCCAAGCCGATCGAGGGCTGGTACAAGTGAGCTTCCTCGCCCCCTTCGCCGGCCTGCTGGCCGGAGGGCTGGGGCTGGCGGCCCTGCTCGCCCTGCACGCCCTGAAACTGCGCCGTCGCCCGGTGCGGGTCTCGTCCACCCTGCTCTGGCGGGACGCCGTGCGGGATCTGGAGGTCAACGTCCCGTTCCGGGCCCCGCGCCCGACCCTGCTGCTGCTGCTCCAGGCGTTGGGCGTGATTCTGCTCGCCCTGGCGATCGCCCGCCCGGTGCTGGGTGACTCCGACCGGGTCCCGGGGCGGATCATCATCGTGATCGACGCCTCCGCCTCGATGAGCGCGACCGATGCGGACTCGACCGGCGCCACCCGGCTCGACCGCGCCAAGCGCCTGGCGGCCGACCGCATCACCGCCCTGCGTCGCGGGTCGGGCGTGCCCGAGATCGCGGTGGTCCGCGCCGCCCTCGAGCCGCGGATGGCCGTCGCCCCGACCCGCTCGATCGAGGCGGCCGTCGCCGGCATCCGCGCCATCGAGCCGACCGATCAGCCGCTCGACCCGGACGCCCTGCGCACCGTGCTGGCCGCACTGCTCGACCGACCCGCCGACGCGGGCGAGGATCCGGAGGCCACCGAGGACGCCCAGCCCACGCTGTGGGTCTTCACCGACGCCGGCGTGTCCGCCCGTGATTTTCCCGGTTGGTCCGGCGATATCGTGCCCGTGCTCGCCGAGCCGGGCGAGAACACCGGCATCGCCGCTTTGCACGCCTCCCGCGATCCGGCCGACCCGGCCGCCGCGCGGGTCTTTCTCCGCGTCGTGTCCAACGCCGACCGACCGGCGGGCGTGGTCGCGGACCTGAGCGTCCGCCCGCTCTCCGGCTCGGGCCAGGCCGGCCCGTCGACCCGCGTGGCGTTGCAGATCCCGCCCGCGACCGCCGAGGAGCCCGGTTCTCTCACCCGCACGCTCTCGGTGCGGGCGCCGGGCGCCAGCCGCATCGCGGTCTCGCTCGAGTCCGGCGGCGTGCTCGCCTCCGACGACACCGCCTGGGTGGACCTGCCCGACCCCAGCCCGCCGCGCACGGTGGTCTTTGCGCCGGATGCCCGGGCCGATCCGTTCCTGATGGACGTGCTCGGCGTGCTCGCGCCCGGCGCGGTCTCGGTGCACGCGCCGGGCGAGACCGACGCCCTCCGCGGCGCGGGCCTGGCGGTGTACGACCGCGTCACGCCCGCCCGGCTGCCGCCGATCCCATCGCTGGGCTTCGGCAGCGCGTGGCCCGGCACGGAAAACGCAGAGACCGCGGGGCGAGAGCGGATCATCGCGTGGGACCGCACGCACCCCGTCCTGCGGGACCTGAGCCTCTCGCCGGTGGTCTTCGACCGGGCGGTGGCCCTGCCCGACGCGTCAACGCCAGGCGTCGCGGTGCTCGCCGAGGCCCGGTCCGGCCCGGTGATCATCGAGGGCCTCGGCGGCGGCGTCCGCCACATCCGCGTCGCCTTCCCGCTCAACCGATCGAACTGGGCGGTGGATGTCGGCATGCCCATCTTCGTCGCCGGTGCGTTCGAGCGGCTCGCGCCGGGCGTGCGGGGCGAGGGCACCACGCGCACCACGGCCGCGCCGATCGAGGTGCGGGCCAACGGCGAGTCGGTCCGCGTGATGGGCCCGGCGGAGTCGGTCGTGCCCGTGTCCGCGGAGGGCACCGCCACCATCAGCCCGCTGGCACTCGTGGGCGAATACGCCCTCGCCGGGGCACCCGAGACGCCGACGGTAGCGGTGTCGCTTCTCGACGCGGCCGAGAGCGCGGTCTCTGTCGCCCCCGCCGAGCGGTTCGGACGCGCCGCATCGGCCAGTGGCCCTGCCCGCGCCTCGGCCGAGGGCCGGCGCGAGCTCTGGCCTCACGCCCTGCTGGCGTCCCTGTTCTTCATGACGCTCGAATGGCTGATCCACGCGCGTCGGGCGCGCGTGTGACGGCGATCGCCACTCGCATCGCTCGCTCTACGGGCAGCCCGCGTTGTACAGCGCGATGTATGCCGAGAGGTCGAAGAAGTTCCAGACGCCGAACGGGGCGGCCAGGTCCGCCGCGTTGTCCTGAGCGTTGTACAGCCCGACGAACGCGGAGACGTCGAAGAAGTTGAGCACGCCGAACGGTCCCGCGACGTCTGCGTCGCTGCACGGCGGGGTGATCGAGAACACCGTGATGCGGTCCGCATTGCTTGACGACACGACCACCCGCTGGGTCGTCCCGTCGTCGAACAGATTCAGCCCGCCCCAGTTGGTGCCGGTCAGTCCGAACCCGGAGAACACGACCGATGCCTCGCCCGTATCTGGATCCGCGCGATAGACCGCATCGGTGTCCACGTCGAGCACCAGCAGATCATCGGAGAGCGAATCGCCGACAACGCCCTGCACGTCGCCTAGTGTGGCGCCGGCCAGGGCGAGGCCGCTCACGCTGGCGTCCTCATTGATGGTGCGCAGGCCGGCGGTCCGGTCGGCCACGAACAACCGATCGCCCTTCACGGCGATGTCGGCGGCGTCCACCAGCCCCGCCGCGTCGTCGACAACCAAAGCCTCGCCTTCCGGTGTCGAGGGCGACCACGACCAGATCAGATCTTGGCCGTTGAATCCCCGGTCCGTCGAAACCATCGAGCCCGGCGCGAGCAGCGTCCCGCTGTAATCGTCGGGAACGTATGTCATCCCGACGGGATCGTCGTCCCCGCTCTGGAATCCGCTGACCCACAGTTCCTTCGTCGTGGCGCCGGTCGAGAAATCGATGGCGAGGCGGTGGATCCGGCCGGGGAAGTCTTCCGAGACGAACAACGCGCCCGTGTTCGGATCGATCGCGAGCCCTGCGACCTCGTCGGTCGAAGCGATCAGTTCGGCATCGCCCGCCGCGTCGATCCGGTAGACCCCGCCGGATCGGCGTCCGGTGTACAGCAGCCCGTCGAACGGGTTGATCAGCGCCGACATCGCGCCCGCGAAATCAACCTCCCGCTCGAACACCCAGCCGTCCTCCACGATCACCGGCTGGGCGAACCCGACACCGGCGCACCCGCCCGTCATGCCCGTCGCCAGAATGAGCCGCAACACACCGTGATGGATCACTTCACCCTCCCTTCGCGTGGACGCCTGCGCATGAAACCTTCCAAACCGCAGCCTAGTGGATCCGCATCCCCCCAAACAACCCGAATCTCGGAGTTTCGCGGTCGTTCGGTGCGCGCGCCACGCCCGACAGACCCGCCCGAGTCTCTCGTCCGCTTGGACATTTCGCCCTACGATTCCCCGTGCTCGCCACGCCACTGACACTCCGCGCCCCGACCGGCTCCGTCGCCCTGGAGTCCAACCTGCTCCTCGCCCCCATCGCGGGCTGGTGCGAGCTGGCGTGGCGTCTGACCGTCCGGCAGTGCGGCGGCGTCGGCCTGGCCTGCACCGACCTGCTCAGCCCCAAGGGCCTCATCTGCGGCTCCGAGGCCTCCTACGACCTCGCCCGCACGCACGACCTCGACCAGCCCATCGGCATGCAGCTCTACGGGGCCGACCCGCAGATCCTCGCCGACGGCGCCCGCTGGTGCGCCGACCACGGCGCCACGGTCGTGGACATCAACATGGGCTGCCCGGTCGACAAGGTCTGCAAGAAAGACGGCGGCAGCAAACTCATGTGCAACCTGCCCAACACCTTCAGGGTGTTCGAGGCCGTCCGCGCAGCCCTGCCCGGGCACATCCCGCTGACGGCCAAGATGCGCCTGGGCTGGGACGAGGCCGCGTACGAGGCGGGCGTGGCGTGCGACCTTGCCGTGGGCCTGTGCGAACGCGGCGCGGCCCTGATCACCGTCCACGGGCGGACGACGGAGATGAAGTTCAAGGGCGAGTGCCGACGCGAGGGCATCCGGCGCGTGGTCGAAGCGGTGGG
>TARA_R110000782_G_scaffold75562_8_pt1 | contig 29664 bp, 43 predicted proteins | sample TARA_R110000782 | Tara Oceans TARA_R110000782 (sample SAMEA4397859) | marine metagenome | biome: Polar Biome; feature: [SRF] surface water layer (ENVO:00010504); material: water (ENVO:00002006), including particulate matter (ENVO:01000060) such as... | depth 5 m | reverse complement strand
ATTCAATTACCCATATGTTTGGGTAGTGGACTTAGATGAAGATACAGTAGTGTACTCTTTCGAAGATACTAAATACGCTATTAAGTTCATTGACGGTGATAGTGGTGTGGAGATCCTTGGTGATGTCAAGGAAGCAATAGAACACACAATATACCTGTCAGTAGACGGAAAAGAATTACTCCTAAAACATGCTGGATTATCTAGTGTAGTTGAAGTAGCTAATAACATCATACCTGATGTAGAACCAAAAACCAATACAAAAATCGATAAAGGAATTAAAACTATGTCAGTCGGCAAAGAAGTGATTGTAAAGTCACAAGATGAATTAGATGAATTAGTAAAAGCTCAAGCAGCTTTGCTTAGTCAAGAATCTATCACTAAAGCAGTAAATGATGCATTAGCTCTAGATAAAGCAGATCGTGCTCAAGTAGAGTTAGAGAAATCTACAGTATCTATTGTTAAGTCTTTCACTTTCGTAAAAGAAGAAGACTCTAAAGCAGTAGTTAAGGCTATCCTCGCTTCTGGTGAAGATTCAGTTGCTTTCATAAAAGCATTGGAATCAGCTAAAGAATCAATCGAAGCTATTGAAGCTGAGAAAGAAGTTATCAAGAAAGAGTTTGGTGAGAAAGAAAATGCAGATCTTAGTGAACCTAAGGATGTAACGGTAGTTAAGTCGGGTGCAGAATTGTACAAGTCACTACAAGAAAAAGTAGCTTCTACCTTAGCAGCAACTAAATAATAATAATTATTCACGGAGAATAGATTAAATGACAATTTTAAACCGAGATCAAGTTGTATTAGATACAATGTTAACTTCTCACACAGCAGAAACTGTTTCTGTTACTTGGACTGCAACAATGAAGCAAGGTTCTTTGCTTGTTGCAGCTAACACTGAAGTAGCTGCCGCTGCTGGTGCAGCTACAGCAGTTAAGGTTATCGATGATAACACTGAGATGCTACAAGCACATACAGTAGGTGATACTGTACTTTTAAACGTTGCCGTTCGTGGTAATGTATTCCCGCTAAATGCTGTACTTGTTTACGCAGATGCTGCAACAGCCGTTTCTTCAGCGCTAACTGGTTTAGCTGCTAACACTAACATCTTCAAGTAAGACAAGGACTAAAACAAAATGACAATTATCCGTAACGGTGATTCAGGTTTACAAGACTTCACACCGATGACCGCATTGGTCGAACGTAACACAAACTTACTTCAAGAGTTAGGTTTATTCGAAACTATTTTCGGTAAAACTACTGTTGCAACTGTAGAACGTGAGACTGAAGCATCAGACACTATTGCATCTAAAGAACGAGGCGGGGATCGTAATTATGCTGGTAAAAACACAGCACAAACTGAATACTTCCCTATCCCATTCTACCCATTAGATTTTAAACAAACTGCTGCTGATCTTCAAGATTTTCGTGAGTTTGCTACTTCTGATACACCATTAACAGCTAACTCAGGTCTAGCTAAAGCATTAAAACGCATTACTTTGAGCCATGATAAGCTTAAAACTCAAGTAATGTACAATGCTTTAAAGGGTACTACTTCTGGTGGTGGTCAATATACAGTTAACTTGGCAACTAAGTGGGGCGTGACAGCTACTACAGCTAACGTTGATTTTACAGATGCTACTGTTAACCCAGCACAAATCATTGAGAAAAGTGGTCGTGAAGTAATTCAGACTAAAGCACAGAATGCTGCTGACTCTTACCAAGTAATTTGTATCTGTGGTTCAGGTTGGTTTAATGGTTTAATCAATCACCCACTGGTTCAAAATGCGTGGGACAAATATCCGAGTTCACAGGAACCCTTACGAGCACGACTTGGTGGAAACTTAATCAATCGTTCTTTCGATTATCAAGGTGTTACTTACTTGGAAGATGCTACTTCAGGGCAGATTGCTCGTGGAGACGCATATATCCTTCCTCTAGGTATTGATGATATGTTCCAGTTACATTATGCTCCTGCTGATGTAGAAGAATTAGCTAACACAGTTGCTAAAGATCAGTATATCTTTGAAGTTAAAGATCATCGTCACACTAAGTTAGAGACTGAAACTAGTTTTCAAGCTTTATGTAACCGCCCTGAACTTGTGATCAAGAGTACAGGTACATTGAACCCTGAAGATTAATTCTTTAGTTTCAATATCTTAGCAACTTAGGTTGTTATTTGTTAAGAACTGGAAGCATTAATTTGCTTCCTTTCTTATATTAGTACATTATGAATAGTATATTAATATAAGAAAGGATATAAAAAGAAATCCCTATATAAATACAAGAATTAAAGGAAACTAAATGAGCACTCATTATATTAATAAGAACGCATTTTTAAAAGAATTAAGTAAACACTTAGAGGGTGTTGATGTACGTAAGTCAGGTCGCATGGCTAAGTATGGTTTTGCTATGAAAGAAGGTGAATCTTTTAGCTGTGTTAGCGTAGCTACTATGGTAAAAGCTATTAATAAAGTTCAAGAAGGTTTAATGATCCCTTCTGTAGCTAAAGTAGCAGGTAGTGGCTTTATGGTAGCTTGGTCAGAGAAAGAAGTTACAGTAGAAGGTGTAGTAGAGCCTGAACCTGAGATTCAAGTAGATGTTGAAAAGCCTAAGAAGAAAGCTAAGAAAGCTATTAAGCAAGAATCAGAATAGATAATAATAAGAATACTAAACCCCTCTTGCCTCGTGTTTGAGGGGTTTTTTGTTATAAGGAATAAAATAATGGCAGAAACTTTACCAGATATAACATTATCTGCAACAGCTTATACCTCTATAAATATTATCACAGGGATACTTAGTAGAGTCCTCTGCACTGGATTCTATATATTTCACCATAACAGGTCATACTGTTTAGTCTAAACTAACCTTACTAATTGACGATACAAAGGAATACTGCTATAATGGGTATTATAAATAAGAGGATAAAAACCTATGGCTTATAATCAGTCAAAACTAATAAAAGATGTACGGATTTGCTTAGGTGGTATATCAGTAGAAAAATTACCAGAGGGTATAATTGTCCATTTTGGGGATATAACTGATACAGACCCAGCACATATAGGGGACTACCCATGGATTTTCTGGAGAACTACACTAAGTGTACTAGATTATCTGAAAGCAGGAGCTACTACAAGCTCAGAGAGTGGCACTAAAGGTACTAAAGAGAAGATAGGTGATGTTAGTATAGATGTACAATACACATCCTCTAAAGAGGTTATAGAGGCCTACGATGAACTATATAATGACTACGCTGCTAACCCAGAAAAGTTTGGAGTTACACTAGTTACGGTACAACCTCCAGTACTTATAAATGGTGTTTCTACTCAAGAGGTAGAAAACTATAGAACAAACCCTAATACTACTAGTACCTACAACCCTTTATCTGTAGCAGCATTTCCAAAAGTAACTGGAAGATCTACTGGCAGGAGAGGTTTCAGAACAGGACACTATTACTCATGAGCAGACAAGCAAAAGTAACACGTACATTAGAAGACGGTAGCATAGAAGAATTCTATATTGACTTGGATAAACCAAGTGATAAGAAAGTAAAAACTAAGTCTTCAAGGAAAAAATCTAATGAAGATAACAAGAAACAAGAAGAAAAGCAAACTACCACAGTTAGTAAAGCGTCTGTTGAAATTAAACGAGCAGAAAGCTAGTATAGGGTACTTTTCAGATTCAGGTACACATACCCTAGCTAATATGTCTTACGCATCACTAGCCTTCATACATGAGTTCCCTGAATTAGGTAAACATGCTTGGAGACCTGTTATAGGTAAGATCAAACCCTTTAGGGGTGATGGAGCTAACAAGAAGTTCTTCAAGTCATTATTACAAGACTATATTAAAATAGATTCACGTTATGAAGTAGAAGACGTATTGACTTCCATAGGTAGGAAATATATGCAAGAAGGTAAATTCATATTCGGCAATTCTTCCATGTTAATAGTGACAAATAACCCCACACCTTTATATGATACAGGTGAGTTATCAGATAACTTTGGATTCAAAACATCTTTTAACTATACACTAAGGTACGCATAATGGCTGAGATGAAGTTGTTTAATAGAACAGAGACTATTGTACGTACTACCTCAAAAGGTTACATTGATGACGATGAAAACTTTGTAGCAGGAGATACTTTAAATATACCCATAATATGTAGTATACAACCTTACCGAGAGGGTAAAAATAGTTTTAATAGCCCTACAGGATATAGATCCATAGACGCTATAAAGGTATACACTCCCTCGGACTTAGTTGCTTATGATGAAATAACTCAGACAGCAGGTGATCAACTAGAGTATAAAGGTAACTCCTACTTTTGTAAAGATCTCGAAAGGTGGGATGGACAGACTTATAGTGCTACCAGCTTAATACCAATACATAACTTGGGCTACTTCTACCGTAAGGATAAAGTATAATGCCAATAGATATAAGAGGTATTGAAGGTGCGCTAGTTAAGACAGTAAGACAGTTTATAGGTAGTAAGTTATCGGACTACGGTACAGGTGCTAATACCAAGAAGGCTGTGATAAGAAGTAGACTCTTTTCTCAAGGGAGTTCAAAAGTAACCCCCGCTTTTCCAGACTACCCTTATGCTAGTGTGGATTACACCCGTATAAGTGACGAAGGTTATGAGTTATCAGAAAGAGCATATAATACCAATGGAGATTATGTTTACAGAACACATAAGATAGCTTCCTACTCTATTAAGTTCTTTGGTACCTCACAAGATGATGTTATGAGTTTGTGTAACGAAATGCATATGCTCTTAGAGGTTGACAGTGTCAGGGACATGATACATACATTATCCCCTACAGAGACTAGAGTAAGATCTAAATCCGACCCAGTGTTTGTAGCTTCTGTCATGGAAGATAAGTATAGGGAAGTAGCTTCTTTTGACCTAATATTAGCAGTATTAGATGAGATTATTGTCCCAGTAGTAGACGCACCTCCAATAGAAAATGTAATCCTAGATACTACCGTATCACAAGAAGGAATACAAGGAGGTATCTATATTGATGACCCAGACACCCCAGAATTACATGTGTATGTAGAGACCAATGTCACATACCCGTAAAAACACCTTACAAGGGAATAGGTGATCTCTGTTAAGCTGATAGAGATAACCCTTAATCACGTTAACGTATAATAATATAATCCTAATTAGGAGTTTTAAATGTCAGTACAATTAGCCATAGCTAATATAGCACTAGATACCTCTTCGGTTTCTAGACAAGGCTTCGGTACCATTCTGTTTGCAGGTAAGCACAATTACTTCTCAGAACGTGTACGAGCTTACACTAGCACTTTAGCAATGTCAACAGATGGTATTCCAACTACATCTAGTATATACATTGCAGCACAAGGTGCCTTTTCACAAAACCCAAGTCCTACATCTATTAAGATTGGCAGACAAGAAACTACATCAATACTATCACTTAGTAATTTTGTAGCTAGTACTTCTAATCATACAGTTGTTTTACAAGCCAATACTATAGCACAGTCAACTATTACTGTCCCTGCCAATACTACAGAAGAGACCACTATAGATGATATTATCACAGCTATAGATGCAATATTCTCCACTAAGATTACGGCAACAAAAGCAGGTAGTGGCGCAGCATCAACTATCACATTAGTTCAGATAGTTTCAGGTACTGATTGGTATACTGTAGGTGGTTTAGTAAATTTAGTAGAAACCTTCGAAGCAGTCTCTACGGAATTAGCAGCAGCTACTATTGCAGCTATCTCTTTAGAAGATGATGCTTACTACTACTTCACAGCAGAAGATAAGTCCAATGCGTTTGTACTAGCAGCAGCAGCAGATATCGAAGCTAAGTTAAAAGTATTCCGTACTTCTATGAACGAGGTAAATGATTTACTGGCTACCCCAACAGGTACGATTGCAGATCTTAACACCGCTAATTACTTCCGTTCCTCTGCTTTCTTTCATCACGAAGCAAGTACTAAGTTCCCAGAAGTATCAGCTTTAGCAGAGATTGCTTTTGCAGTTACGGGTTCAGTTACATACGCTAACCGTATTGTAGCAGCAGTGAGTCCTTCTCAGAATGCTTCAGGCAAAGACTTAACACAAACAGAACAGAATAACCTTAAGAAAGTTAATGGTGATTATTTTGCTCGTGTAGGTAGTAGCACTTCAGATCCAGTTATTACCGTAGTAGGTAAGATGGCTTCTGGTGAATACATTGATAATATTGTAGGTAGAGATAATCTTCAGGTTGACCTTGAAGCTGATTTAACTAACTTACTTATTAGACAGAAAGCTTCTAAAGTATCTTTCAATAACAAAGGTGCAAACCAAATCAGAAGTGTATTACAGACAGTATTGTCTTTGTATGCACCAGATGGAATTCATAATTTCATTGAAGATGATTTTGTTATCGTTATTCCAGATCAATCACTTTTTAACACTGCTGACAAGGCTTCACGCACATTCAAGCAGATCACATTCAAAGCTACGTTAACTAACGCTATCCATATGGTAGAGTTAACTGGCACACTAAGCTTATAATAGGAGATATAAATTATGGCTCAAAATGTATATAGCCCTAAAGATGTAGATATCTCTTTTGGTGGTGCAATTAATGTAGATGGATGGGATAGTATCAGTATTTCCCGTAACTCAGAGAATACTTCTAAGAATATATCTGCTGATGGTAGATTAGGCCTTACATATTCTGCTGATCTAACAGGTTCCTTTGAGATTGAAGTACAGCAACAAAATAGTGCAGTAAATACTTTTTGTTCTGGTATCCAACAGCTACAAGATATAGCAGGAAAACCTTATTTCTATGACATTACTATATCTGATAAATCGGGTGGGGTACTGACTTGGCTTAAGGGTGCATTCTTAGATATGCCAGCTAACCAAGACTTATCTTCTGAAGCGGGTAGTCGCACTTGGATGTTTTATGTGGAGAATGTACAGTACTCTCCAGATCCATTAGGTACACTTAGTACGGAAGTAGCAAACGCACTAGCAGCAGTTAATACTATTGCGAGTAATACTACTAACTTAGTGGTATAATTTTTAAGTTTTAAACAAGGAGTCTTCGGACTCCTTTTTAGTTTATGTAATATAGAAATGAGAGAGAGAAACAATATGAGTAATACATTACAAGGTGGAGCACCAAACCCAGAAGATTTCTTTAAACAGAAAGTTATTGGTGGTAAAAGATACGGCATTCAAGCATTAAGTGGTTGGGTAGCTTGGGATGGATGGACATTAATACTAGAGACTATTGGTCCTGTATTTGGAGAAGTTTTAGACAGTAGAAACGTAGATGAAGAAGCTGCAATGTTTGAAAAGCAGAACACATTCAAAGAAGTACTAACTATTGTCTCTCATAACATCAATAAACCTGAGATGAGAAACTTAGTAGATAAGATGTTACAAGGTGCTAGTTGTGAAGGACAGACTATAAATATAGATGAACACTTCAAGGAAAAAGTTCACGAGATGATGGAACTTATTATCTACGCATTGGAGGTAAATTTCCAAGGTTTTTTTACACAAAGCGATATGTTCCAATCGATAATGGGTGGACTAGGGAAGGTAATGAACGGAATAGGAAGCGAGTAGATAAACAAGTAGAGGATCTTTGTAGTTTAGATAATAGGACTTTAAGGTTTTTATCTATAGCACAATATACTTGGAAGAACTACGGACTCTCTATAAATGAGCTTAAGTTTAGTACATTACCTAAACAAATACTAGAGTATGAAGAAAAGATGATGGTTGCTAATGACTATGAAATAGCAGTCCATGAAGATAATAAACCCCCTAAGAGCAGAGGGTAATATATTTACCACTATATAAGGTGATATAAATATGGCTAACAACTATATAGAAGAATTTTTTATATCAATTGGTTTTGATACGAAAAAGGTTAAGAAAGAGGCTGGGGAGGTTGATAAGATCTTAGATGGTATGGGGAAGGGTCGCAGTAAGGCTGAGGGGAAAGAAGCTAATAAAGCAAAACATTACTTTCAGAATAGGGTAAAAAGGGAGAAGAAGCTAAGAGCTATAGAATCTATGAATGCTAGAGAGGCACTTAAAGAAAGAGCTAAGCTACTTGCAATAAACAAAACTATAGATCCTCCAACTAAACCCACTCCAGTAAACAAACCAGTTAAAGCAGCCGAGAAGATTAAAGATGACTCACAACGTAATCGGTCTATCAGGCGAAAGAAGGATAGGGCAGAGTTAGCTAGGCAACGTATCAAGGAAGAAGATAAATCCAACCAGCAAGCTAAGAAGTCCTTACAAGAGAGATTAAAACTCTACAAAGCCGCGCAAAGAAGTGGTGGTGTTGATAAGGGTGGTGCTCGTAAGATGCACGAGAGGATTAAACGTTCCCCTGCTTATATGAAAGCACAATCAGGCGGCACTCTTGGTGCAGTAGGTGACCTTATGGATAAGGCAGCTAGAGGGGGTCAGATTGACCAGCTACGGAGATTACAATATCAACTCAGAAGAACCACCGTTGAGACTAGAAAGCTTAACATAGCTCAGAAAGGCGTAGCAGATAGTGCTCGTAATATGATACGTTCATATGCCTCAGTCTTTGCCTTGTTTCAAGGTACAGTGGCTATTAAGCGTGTAGGGCAGGATTTTGAAAGCCTAAGAGCTTCAATGCTTGTAGTTTCAGATAGTGAAGTTGATGCAGCCAAGAAAATGGCATTCGTAAGAGAACAAGCATTCAAACTAGGAGTAGACTTAAAGACAGCAGGTAAAGCTTACCTAGCATTAAGTGCATCTTCGGAAGGTGCAATGGGAGAAGAAGGGGTTAAAGGTTTGTTTACCTCTGTAATGAGTATATCTAAAGCCTTTGGTATGTCTATGGATGACACGAAAGGGACGTTCAAAGCATTTACTCAGATGCTCTCAAAAGGAAATGTACAAGCAGAGGAACTGCGAGGACAATTAGGTGAAAGATTATTCGGTGCATTCAACTTAGCTGCAAAAGCTATGGGTATGTCTACCCAAGAACTTAATAAAGCTTTAGAACAAGGTCAGGTGACAGCAAAAGAGATGTTGCCTAAACTGATACCTATAATGGATAAGTTAGCTAATAAAAATAATGCTTTAGCAACACAATTAGAAACAGCAGCTACAGCCCAAGGAAGGTTTAACCTAGTAGCACAAGAAGGTGCAGATATTATATTTCAAGCTGGTATGTCAGATGGGTTGAAAGAGTTATTCAAAACCTTAACCAGTATCTTTACTAACTCTAAACCACAGTTAGAGAAATTAGGTAGAATATTCGAGTCAGTCTTTAAGGGTATTGCATACTCACTTCGTCTAGTAGAACCTATCATGAAGGTGTTTATTGATAATTTCGAGTTAATATTTGGCGCAGTAGCTATAAAAACTATGGCAAGTTTTGCTACAGCAGTAAAAGTATCTCTAGCTAAAGCATTCTTACCTATTACAGTAGCACTAGCAGCAGCAGAAGAGTTAATGTCTTTATTCAATGATGACATAAGGGGTGTTACCGAAACTGCTATGGGGAGACAGTTTAACCTTTTGAATGGTACTACTAGTGGATTGACTGAGAAGGATGGTGTGTATACTAAAACTAAAAATTCAGAGTCTAAACTAGGAGGAGATATGTACGATATGGTCATACCCTACGCTGCATACAGAAGGTTGTGGGGGGATATGTCACAAACTTCAAGTCAATCAATAACACCAACACAAACTACCAATAAAGTAGAGGTTGTTGTTACAGGGCTACCTAGTTACCTTAATACCACTATAAGAAGCGAAATGGATGTAGTAATGTCAGGTGGTATGCTCGGAGAATCAGGATAATAAATAATGGCTAAATTTTACTTTAAAGAAGCAAAAGCAGACAGTTCTTCATCTAATAGTATTAAGATTTATGAATTATCTTGTACTACAGATATTAATATAAAACACCCTGCTGTGGCAACTAAACATGCAGTGGAAGATGGCACTAGTATTGTGGATAATTATTATCTAGATAACAGGACTGCCACTTTTGCAGGTATAATAACAGATATAAGGGTTAACTCTGCTGGTGCACAGAACACCCCTGTATTCCAATGGATTGGGGAAATCAGTGCCTTGCGTAAAAGCAAGGTACTACTCACCTTAGTGGCAGATACAGAGGTGATATCTAATTGTATTATCACTGAATTTGATTTATCTAAGACCAAAGAAGAAGGATCTTCAGGGTGGAAGTGTAACCTTAGTTTTCAAGAGATAGATATATCTGAGAGAGCTAAAATAATTTCTATTAAAAAGCCTAAACCAGAAGTTAAAGATGAAGTTACTGATAAATCTAGTGGTAGTGGAACTGCTACTGAACAAGCACCTACAGGGATTGTAGCTACAATAGTTCAAGATACCATAGAGGGTGGAAGCTCTTATATAGGCTCAGTACTTAAGACAGGGGGATAGTAATGCCATTACGTATAAAAATAGAAGATAACACTTACCAAGAAAAACTTATAACTTTAAACAGTAATAGTATTTTTATTACTGTTAGTTTTAATACTAGAGATAGTAGGTGGTATTTTGATCTGGTAGATAGAAATGGGTTAGACCTACTGAGTGGAGTTAAAATATTAGCACCTCAAAACTTAACGAGTAAATATATTGATACCAGTGCTTTAATAGGTGGTAATATATATTGTGTCAATACTAAAGGTAATGGACAGGATATAACCAGAGATAATTTTGGTACTACTAAACAATTTCAACTTTGGTATTATACTACTCAAGAAGAAGAGGAGCTGGCAGGATGACATTATTGTTTGATCGTAAGTATAAACTATCTATAGGGCAACCTGACACTATACAAGGGGTGTTAGTAAGCAGACCAACCTTAAAAGATACATCAACTAAAATATATTGGCAAAGCTTAGAGGATTGGAGAACTATTAAGACTAAGGATGCTGTAGCGATAACTGACTTACAGATGCAAGCAAGCATAAGTGGTACTAGTAATAATTCTTCTACTTCTGGGGGTAACTCCACCACCATAAAGATATATAACATGGCTAAGGCTACCAGAGCAATAGTAGAAAGGGTAAATAATTATGTTATCCTAGAAGCTGGTTATGCACAGGATGAAGAACTCCCTTTAATCTTCTCTGGGCAGGTAATGACTGTAGATACAACAAGGGAAGGGCAGGATCTAATAACAGTACTACAATGCAAGGAAGGTTACTCCCCTAACAACTCAATAAAAGTTTCTAAAAAGTTTGATAAAGAGGACACCTATGGAAATGTAATAACCTACCTAGCAGGGGTTTACAAGGATAATGGTATTGCTATTGGGGATTTAGTAAACGATTGGGGAGAAGATATAAATGATGATAGATCCAATCCCTTACTAAGTAATAGTGACACTCAAGTACTGGCAGCTAAAGCTAACCCACAAGACTTTGTACAACTACCTGTTATGACTGCAAGACCAGCTAATAGTAAACTTATTAATGGTTATAGTGTATTTGGTTACCTCAGGCAAGCGCTAGAGACTGTATGTAAGCAAATCGGTTATGTGTGTTATATTACTAACGGGAGATTGTTTGTACACCCTAAAGGTTTTACTAAGACCATAGAAGAAATCCAAATACCAAGTAATATCCTTAAATCTATTAGGAATTTAGCTAGTAATGCTACAGGCAGTTCGTTAGGTACTGGTATTACAGGAGTTAAGATAGCCACCTTCTTAGATGGAAGACTGGATACCGACAAAAGGGTTAAAGTTTTAGATGGGGAGTACCAAGGAACTTATAAGGTGATCACTAAGGCACATGAACTTGATTACGAAGGTGAAGCTTGGAGCACAACCCTTACATGCAAGAATGATACCTAGATTGATAATTACTAATTTTTAGGTTATAATAGTAGGTACAAGAGAGGTATCATGAAAGCAGACCCATATACAGTAATAAATTCCCACATAACAAATTTAGAAAGTCAATTATTCACCTCTTTACCTGCTACAGTTATCTCATATGATGCTGTTACTCAGACTATAACTGCACTGCCTGTTATGTTAGAAGCATACAAAGATGGAGATGTATCAGAGTTTCCAGAGATAGATAACGTACCTGTTATTTTTCCTAGTGCAGGAGGAGGAAGTCTTACTTTCCCCGTACAAGTTGGAGATGAAGTAATGCTTATGTTCTCAGCAAGAAATTTTGATACATGGTGGGCAACAAGTGCAACACAAGAGTTAAGTTCCACTCAAAGGTTCCATGATATCTCAGATGCTGTGGCAATCGTTGGATTAACCTCTAGTGCTAGATCGGTTAACGGAAGTACAGAAGATGTAGTACTCAAGTTTAATGACAACAGTATTATACTAAAGAAAGATGGTACCTTAGAGGCTAAGACCACTTCTACTATAAAAATATCTAATACCTCTGAGGAGCTTATTAACCTCCTTAGCGAGACTCTACAAACTATTAGTGATATAACCACTAATACAGTCTATGGACCCACACCTATAAATAATAAAGCTAATGTATTGGCATTAAAACAAAGACTAGATACATTTAAAGCTTAGGAGTAATAACTATGTCTTTAGATAAGGCAACTTTAGTACAAGCAATAAAAGATATACGTAATATAGATACCTCTAACGGAGGTATTGAAAATGATGACTTAGCCAATGCATTAGCAGATGCCATAGAAGTTTTTGTGGGGAGTGGGGATGTTGTAGTCAATACAGGTAGTTCTGCAGGAACATACAAGGTTACATAATGACAGATATAATCCTAGACACAACACATGACCTGCTTATCTCAAATGGAGATATAAGCTTGTTTGAAGACTTAGATTCTAACACGGCTCAGAGAGTGGAAATAAACTTACTAAACTTTCTAGGTGAGTGGTTTAGAGATGTAGACGTAGGGGTTCCTTACTTACAAACATTATTAGGTAGAAGAAACTCTCTTGAAGCAGCAGACGTAGAAATAAAAGCTACGATAATAAACACTGAGAACATCTCAACTATAACTCAGTATTCTTCTTCTATCGACAATAATAGAAAGCTAACAGTTATTTTTAGTGCAACACTAGAATCTGGTGGTGCCATAAATAATATATCTGTGGAGGTATAACATGACTTACGGAGTAACATCAACAGGTTTTAAAGCTAAAAGATTTACAGATATAGTGACTGAGATAGGAGAGGCATTAAAAACAGAACTTGGTATTGATATTGATTCTAATCCAGATTCAGTAGCTAAGATCCTAACTAATATTTACAGTTTACCCCTAGCAGATGAATGGGCAGCTACCCAAGCACTACAATCAATGTTTGATATTGATAAGGCAGAAGGTAAGCACTTAGATGATTTAGTAGGTTACGTAGGTTTAAGAAGATTACAATCTGCGGCTTCTTTTGGTAAAGAGTATATCAGTTCCTCTCAAACAGTGACTATTCCTTCTGGAAGTACTTTCAAGGATGCCTCTGGAAACAAATACATAAACAGTTCTTCGATAGTAGTAACAAAAGAAAACTGTGTTAATTTAACTTTAGTTGTAGATACTGGAGTTACTGTAGGTAGTATACTTACTCTCACTATTAATACTGTAATCTCCACTATAACAGTAGCCACTACCGTAGCTAATGCGGTAAACCTACTTGTAGCAGATATAACCAACAAGACAAATTCTAATAAGGTTACAGCAACAGACACCTCAGTTGGATCGGTACTGTCTCTCTCCATAGTAAGCAATGATGATACTGTACCTGCCATAATAAACACTAGTAATAACTTATTGGTTTACAGTATCACCTCCTTTGGCACAGTAGCTAAGGATGTAGTGGGTAATTTCGGGGTCTCTGCTAATACAGTAACTGTACCCCCTGCAATCGTAGGTATTACCAGTGTAACCAATAGGTATTTATTTGTTGAGGGAAGGAACCAAGAGTCAGATATAGATCTAAGAGATAGGCATAGGTTATCCGTAAGCACTGCTGGTGCAGCAACAGTTGAAGCTATAACAGCAGATATACTAGGTGTTGCAGGGGTGATCACAGCTCTTGTATTAGAGAATGATACACTAGTGACTTCAGCAGATAACATACCTCCTAAGTCTTTTTTAGCTATCGTTACAGGAGGAGCAGACCAAGATATAGGAAATGCCCTTTGGTTGACAAAAGGGGCAGGTATAGAGAGCTTTGGTAGTACACAGGTGACAATTATCGACAGTCAGGGTAGTACACAATTTGTTAATTTCTCTAGACCAGAACCGATATATATACACTTAAATGTAGATTACTCCTTGTATGATGAACAAAGTGATCAGTTTCCTACTAACGGAGAACAGTTGATGTCAGATATACTCGTAGAGTATGGTACTGGACTGGGTTCGGGAGAGGATGTAATACCACAAAGATTAGCCACCCAACTATTCAATAGTATAGGAGGCCTTGGTACGGTGAACATTACTGCAGGAAGTACCGTTGGTCCAAATGATCCAACCCCCATACTTACTGCCAATATCCTACCTATTGGTAGAGTAGCTGAAGCGGATTTTGATGCACTAAGAATAACAATAAACGAGGTGTAACATGTCAGAGTTGTTTCAAAAAGATTTAACTCTCTACTCTAACTTCTTACCAAACCAATTTAGCTCTTCCGAAAAACTTAAAACCTTTCTTGGTATATTCCTAGATAAAGTACAAGAGTTAGGAGATGCGAATATAAGTCTAAGTAATTTAAGTACTGATATAAACCTAGCGTATGGGTACCAACTAGATATCATTGGTAAGTTAATAGGGTCTGATAGAAAAGGTAAGACCGACGTACAGTATAGAGGGGAAATTCTCTTTCAGATCTCTCTTAATACAGGCAACGGTACTCCAGAAAACTGCATACAGTACTTATCTTATGTCACACAAGCCACTAAGGTGAGCTACTGGGAGCATTACCCTGCATCTGTTATCCTAGAAACCAACGGAATAAATATACCCACCAATATACCTAATACCCTAGATAATATTACTATAGCTGGGGTGTCAGTAGGTGGTGTAATAACAAGTGAGAGTGGGCAGGTATTTAGGGGTTGTGAACTTACTGAAGCTACCAATGAAGGTTTTTATTTTATTGGGGATAGCAGTGAATTAGCTAGGTGCATATTACCAGAGTTCGATGAAATATATACAAATACAAATAATGGTGCGGGGGAAGCTGTAATGGCTTGTGGAGAAGAAGAAGCTCAATGTAGGGATGAGTTTGAAACCCCAATAACAACTAAAGGTGTTTTCGCGGAAGTGTACACTAAACTTAATTAGAGCTTAATATGACAATAGATACTGAAAGCGTAAGGTGGGCATCTTCTTTAGAAGTAGACCCACAAAACGGATTAAATAATAAATTAGATCCCCCTGTTGAATTTAAAACAAGTGGGGAAAAGAGAAATCAACCAATACCTAGACAATGGATGAACCACCAATTTGATGCCATATACAATGCGCTGGTTGATACGCAAGCACAATTAGATGCCATTGTTGGTGGTAGTTCTCAACCAACTCTAGAAGCTATTTACCCAGTAGATAGCTTGTACTTGTCTTTTGGGGCTACAACCCCAGCAGCAGCACTAGGTTTTGGTACGTGGACACAGATCAAAGGTAAGTTTCTAGTTGGTGTGGATGATACAGATTCAGACTTTAATGTCTCAGGTGAAACAGGAGGCGCTAAGAGCCATACTCATGCGGATAGTTTTGTTAGTGGATCTCACGCAATTACTGTAGGTGAATTACCTGCAACTAGTCCAGTGAGCCTCACTGTAACTACCGCAGGTAGTGGTGCAACGGACGCAGGAACGACAAACCCACTAGCAGGTGATGCAGAGACAAGTACCTCATCTATAAGTAATATTAACTGGGCAGGTAATGATGAAGCACACAGTCATACCCTCACTGGTGGAGTTCAGTCTAGTTCAAACGTACCCCCTTATATGGCAGTTTATATGTATAGACGTATCAGCTAATCAAGTTTAAAACAACAATAGTATTATATTTTAATAAGTACAGAGGAAGAGAATAATGGCTTTAGTCCCCGAGTATTTAGTAGGTAACTACAGCTATATTGATGGTGAATTTATAGAGTTAATTACATAGGAGGGTGATATGAAATTATACTTATTGCCAAAGCTTCACCTATTGAGTTAGATAGATTGTACTAGTTAAAAAGCCCCTTTAATCAAGGGGCTTTTATTTTACTTGAACATGTAAACCGCAGAATCTCCATTGTCTTCTATGCTTGATGATGAGCCGCTAAACAAAAACCCTCTAAACCCCATAATCTTTCTAGGATAGTTATCAGCGTTGCCGTTGCTTATACTTCCAATCTCTTCGCCTTTATGATAAAAGAACATTGCACCCCCTGTATAACCAAAGTCTCTTGATTTAACTGCTACGATAAACTGCGAATTATTACCAAAGTATGCCGCTCCATCATAATTGTGATTTTGATTAGTAATGTAAGTCTCGTTACCGTATGAATCAATTTCGTATAATTCACGAGTTCCTGTTGTTGGGTCCCAAGTAGTAGATTTGGCAAATAATAATACAGGGCCTCTTTCGTCGACCTTTACATCTTTTAAATATATCATCTCCCCGTTATGGGTTTTAACTCTTGTTTCGTCACTATCAGGTTCAAGCGGTAGCGTTAAAGCATTGCCGTTAGCGTCTTGCCAGTTACAGCCATTTGATGAGCGCATATAGTAAACACCACCTCTATTATTTAAGTCACCGTTTTTATGCCAATTGCTAAACACATGAATAAACTTACCATCGTAATAACTGACAACGTAATGACCGCCACTAGCTAACTTCTTTTCGCAATTGTTAGCCATTATCCATGTTTCACGTAAATGCCCGTTATACTTAGTGTAAACCATGCCCATAGACCATAATTGAGGATAGGCTTTATGTCCTGAGTCAATTATTCTAAATTCAGTAATATCATAAGGATTCACAGACTTATACAAGTATGACTTGCGCCAAGACCCGCGCGCTGACTTAGCAACAAATATATATCCATCGTTATCAACTCTTATTGCTGCGTTATCATGCTGATCGCAATAATCAGAACGAAAAATAATATACTTATCATTGCCTCTTGCTATCCATATTTTGTATTTTCCCTCTTCACAAGTTGAGTAAGTATAATAAATATTATTATCATTTGCTTTAACTGCTATCGGCATTGTTTTATTTGTTGCCGTAGCTAAGTTACCTGAATAGCTAGGAAGTCCGGTTTCCCCTATCTCCCCGTGTTTGTACCACATACCACGGTCGGACATTTGAATAATTTCCGCCTGTACTTGAGCGACAAACAATGCCGCGATTAATAGTAAATATTTCATCTTCATTCTCCTGCGTATAATTACGCGTTAATTGTTATTATTAGCTTGAAGTAATCAGCTTCGTGCAAACTCTTGTCTCGATACTACCTTAACTTTAAATAAGTACCCTATGTTGTTTCAATATATATATACCACGTACCTTTGTCTTTTGGCTTCATGCACTAACCCTTCACTAACAAACATAATACACTAGCAATAAACACAAATCAACAATTAATTTTTATTTTATCGTTTTTCTTTTCTCTTACATCTACCTCAACTTATTACAACAAATCCCCTCCAATAGAAAAACCACCCGAAGGTGGTTTATTAACCCTACAAAAACTGTTTTATCAAAAATTAGAAAGGAATATCGTCATCAAAATCAATTCCTGTCTCAATAACTTTCTTGCTAGGAGTAGAGTTAGTTTTAGCTTCAGGTTTAGCACCTGTACTATCAGACTTACCACTACTACCTTCTTCAGCATCTTTATTAGCTTTCCAATCAACTTTAGCTTGTTCAATCTCCTTCTTGATGACAGAAGTGTCCCAATCAGTAGCAAGCTTCATAGTATTCTTAGCGTTGAAACGTACCTGATTAAGCATAGCTGGATCGTTAGGTTGGTTAAAGTTAACACCATGAATTAAGTCTTCGTTAAACTCAATAAGGGGTAAACCCTCTGGCACTTCACCTACAAACTTAATAGACTCTGTATAGTAGGACTTACTAGCATCATTCTTTGCTGGCTTATTCCACACTTGTACATTAAACATCATAGGTTGCCCTAATACACCAGTGATATCATCTTTCGATACCAAACCATTATCATCACCTAGACCTGCAGCAACACACATCTTAGAGATAGTTGTTGTTGTACCTAAAGCCCATTGATTTTGAGGATTATTAGTATTCTCAGTCATGTACATCTGACCTTGGATAATACGCATCTTACGAGCAGCATCATCTGGATCAGCAACCATCCAAACCCCACCCATATATAAACGTAGAGGTGCAGGTTGAGACTCCCCAAAGAACTTACCCTTATCCACTTCATATTGAGGGAAATCTACACAAAGTGTAAATGCCTTAGCAGGAGTACGTGGGTTACAAAACACTTCAACCCCACGATGCATCTTACCATTGTCATACAAATCTTTAGTGACAACTTTAGCACCACTCTCAGCAATAGCTTTGTTTTGGTCAGCACTATTCTCATCACGTAACTGTTCAAAGTCAGGACGAGGTTGATTTCCCAGATCAATGTAGCCTGAGGGAAACCCCATAATAACCTTACCTTTTTTCTGTGTACCTAAGATATCAATCACTTCTTTATTCATTGCTTCATAGTCTACCGTAGACTTAGTAGCAGTAGAAGTACCAGAAGATTGATTAGCACCAGATGTATCAGCTTTAAATTTACTCATTTATATTTTATCCTATTTATTTTACTGCCTATGGCAGTTTTAATTGTTCGGTGTATTGTGCATACGCACCACCTATTTGATTCTTATAACAGAACCTATTTAGTTTGGATTTTAATCTAGTTATAAAACATAACCAGATACCCTCCTTGTTTGACACTTTGAATAGTGTGTCCTCTACATTTACCTAGTTAAAGGTAGAATTCTTTACTATTTACTCTTACGTTCTAATTCTTTAACCTTAGCTTTCAACTCTTCAATTGATTCACTCTCACCTGTCCTTCCATTATACTTTAAAGACTTGATAATGTCTAGCACAAACCGTGGTGCAAAGATAATCCCTAGTACAATAGAAATACCTATTACCGTAATGATAGCTTCTCCTGTAAAGAAATACCCTGTAGCTGGTACAGATAAAAGTATGAATGTGGTGAATAAGCTTAAAAACCAATCCACGGGACCATGGTCTTTATCTGCACCCCAAATACCATGGTACTTATGTACCCACCATGAGCCTAACTCATAAGTGTTTGATTGCTTACGTAATGTAAACTCTAACCACCCACTTAAGGTACATAAGAGTATAGGTGTCACAGATTCAATAATGAATGCTACCCCTAATGTAGTAAATATTAACTGTCCAAAATTCATATCTTCCATTATACTTCTCCTTTTCCAAATAATTTATTAACACATCGGGATACTTTACCCCACCACAATACTACACAAGCAATTACAGCTACTAAAAGCATAAACCCTGCTACGAGTTTACCTAGGCTGAATAATGCAAATAAACCTACGCACATTAGCAGCCAGTGTATGCAACCCATACTATTTAAATATTTTAGCACAATTTCTCCTCCTTTAATAATAAAACTTCTTGGGTGCTAGTTCTTTCTTGTTTGTAGATAATTTCATAATTTAATCTCCTTTGTTTTAATAAAGCTATACTAAACCTCATAAAGATGTATGTCAACTATTATTTTAATTTAGATTAAATACAAACATTATACACCACCTTCATCTTCGTAGATAAACTCTAGATCAGACAACAATTCTTGTATTTCAATTACACCAGACTTATTATAAGTATGACTAATGTGCCAAAGTAAATACTCAAGCTTAGCATCACGAACACCTAATTCTGCAGCTATAGAACTCTTTGAATGAAGCTTCTCTCCTGTCATAGCTGACACATGCTTATAGTAGTGATTACCTCTACCATAATCATCTAGGGATTCAATATCTCTTTGTGCATATAATTTCTTAGTCATAATGGTTCCTTATTCGTAAGCCTTCGTTATATTAGGGTAACGGCTACCCCTTTCCAACTCAAATAACCCTTTCATGTTATCTTGGGTAGGAGCATATCTTAATTCATTAGGTACTGTAATACCGTTGAATTCGTATAGGTAACCATAAGCAAAATCCTTATTACTCGTCCATACTCTATATTTTTCATACCGAGGGATTGTAAGTAAACCAAAGAAGATTTTACTTTCACCTACTTTAAGTTTGAAAGTAAGTGAGTGATCACAGGTACTAGTTATTTTACCTTCTTTTAGTAATAGTAAAAGCTTCTTATCCCACTTTTCGCTGTATTTATAATTTCCACACGATAGCTCCATTCTTATCTCTCCTAATTAATACCTTTAAGTTTATTCTGTAACTTTAACACAGTGTCCCAGAGATGCAAGTATTCTTTTTCAGTTACCATAAAGTCTGGGGTATTAAGTAAATTAGCTTCTTTCAGCGTTATAATAATAGTACGTGCTCTGGCGTAGTCAGTGTCAGTATGTTCAGTCATTACATACCCTCTATATGACGTTTAGCTGCTTGGTAGAAAGCTTGTGGGCTATCAATACCTTGTCCATAGCCCTTAAAGAAGGTTAACTCAAACATAGCATCCTTGATCATGCTCATTTCACCATTAATGTAATTTAAATCACGGCAATTATGGACTAGGTGATCTAGTTTATATAACAAGAACTCCATCCTCTCCTTATCCTCAAAGTCCTGTAAGACATTATCAGCTACTAACAATTCTTCCTTAGCACTATTAGCAATTTCAATTAAAGTATCTAAATCTTGCACCGTAGGGTGCTTAAATGGCATGTTGTACCCTTCGGGTACGAGTGTGGTGTAGATGAAACATTTTAATCTTTGAATGGTCATATTACTTCTCCTCAGTTAAGTGTTCTGCAACACCTGTATCGTTATCAATAAGTAATACTCTACTCCATTCATCAGCAGACATCAAGTAACAATTGTATTCTTTTAGTAACCTGTTGATTTTATATTTACATTCTTCAAGATCTGATATTGCAACTTCCTTACGTCTGGACATTTTTTATTCTCCTAAGTAAGCTTTACGAAAGTTAATATAGTCTTCTGAATCTACATAACCATTACCATGAAGTTTATTAAACTCTTCTGTCATAGTCAACACCTTTTTAATGAAAGGTTGGAAATTCCAGTTATGACCAGAGAAGTCTTCTACCAAGAGGTATTCCTTACCAGAAATAGTCCACCAAGATAAGTGTAATACTCCATCTACAATTTTAATTAAGTTGTGGTGTTTACCCATAGCACGTTTAATCATTAATATATCTGTACAAGTGATTTCCATTATTTACTCTCCTTATTAGTATACCAAGGTACCAAGATCTCTCTAACATCAATATCAACTTCACGAGAGGTATCTTTCTCCTTGATAGTTATAGTATGGAAATTGGTATAACCTTCTCCATTATCTTTAGTGATATCCACTAACTTACCTTTGTATAATACCTCTTTACGTAGAGCTTGTTCAGTATACTGAATAGGATAACCTTCTCCCATTTCATCTTCCATATTTACAAACTTTGTAGGGATATCAGGTTCATCTTCTTCTGATAGGGATAATAAGTATTCCCGTACTGATAAGTAAGCTTCTTCTGAAAACCACTCAATGTCCTCATCTCCTGCAAGGGAAGATTGGTGAGAGATAGCTACAGGCTTTTCATCTAAGAAGTATACACGTAAGCCAACCCAAGTGTCAGTACAGATATGATTCCCTAACCAATAGGCTACAAATCTTTGATTATCACAAGGTTGTCCAATACCATAACAAGATAGGTTACACTCTTGTACCCACTGTTCAAGACAAAACCACTTCTCAGTGTTACTGTCACTCTTGTCTATGTTTTCAATTAAGTAACCTAGTTTCATTATTCTTCTCCCAATTTGATTTCATCAATTATCATTTCTAACTCAGTGGTAGTATAGTAAGGGTAATCTTTAGCTATTGCAAGGATTATTTCCAAAGTTTCTAAATCAGTTTTAAAAGTAATTTCAACTTCCTTAACACCTTCTTGTTCTTCCATACTCAACAACTTCTTAATATCTCGGAAGCTAGACTTAAAGTATAAGTCACAGAATATTAGGTAATCGTGATCAGTGCTCCAACAAGGCTTACTCACTTTGATAAGGTATTTACTGTTTGCATGTTTAGTTATTGAGTATTTCATTATTTAATCCTCTAGTACAGTTAAGAATTCAATACCATACTCAAAAGTCATACCTTTAGCTGCAGTATTATTTCCACCATCTATAATTTTAACGTAGATAGGATAACGACTACCTTCGTAAAAACCTCCTTCTGCTGTGTTTAATTTAGTGACAATCCCAATATAAGGTGTAGTTTTTATAGAGACACGTTTACCTTTGTTATTAGCAAACCATTCTATCTGTTCCTTGGTAACACCATTACCCCCCGATAATATTTTACTTAAATCTGCAATAGCTTCATGGTTGTCTGGTGTAATAGTATTTAGTAAGATGTTTACTGTAGCCAAATCTAATCTCATTTAGTATTCTCCTAATAATTTTGCTACTGTGTAGCGATTGAGATAATAGTAATTTAAGTGTGACTATAAGTCAAGGGGTTATTTTAATTTCTTGAGAGCATTCAACAGATTATTACCCTCTCTGTATATATTTATTAACCTACTCCCTATAGAAATTTCAGTTTGCTTTAAAGCTATGGTATAATCGAGTACGCCACCAAGATCAAATAATATAGGGGCTAATTCTCTTTGGTGTATCTCACCCTTAATAAGTTTATCGAGTAAAGGTAACGTTTCTTTAAATAACCTATAAATACTATTGGTTTTAAAGTAACGTAAAATGTTGTTTATAGGGATATCCCTCAGATAAGTCTTACCACACTTTAACTTTATCCAAAACTCATACACAAGTATTCCTGTACCCTCTTCATTCTCGAAGATACCATAACTCACTTCCTTGACCTTGGAATTAAAGTCTGAATAATCTTTATAAAGTCTCCCCTGTCCTTTAAAGAGAGAATAATAGAACTCATTCTCATATAAGAACTGTTTACAAATAGAGATAAAACCTTCATTGGATATCAGTGAATCTAGTGTAGTTGTCATACTATGCTCCTTCGTTTCAATGAAATAGATAATACAAAGGTTATAAAAGGAAGTCAACAACTATTTGTAATTAATTTATAGAAACACATATACACATAATTATAATGTACAAATAGGTGGTGGATAAACACAATAAACAGGGATAATTTGTGAGGAAGTATATAGAAAAGGATAATTTAGGTAAAAGGATTTTATTGCAGATAAAAAGAAAACCCCGACCACGAAGTGATGTGGAGGGGGTTGTTATGTTGTGATGAGTTTAATTAATGGCAGTCGTAGTAACTTTGTCCAATAGCGTACCCACCAGCAAAATCAGGGAGGATATGTAATTCATCTCCTCCACTATACTTGTCTAAGTTATCTTTGTACCACTGATTAAGTAGTCCCCCTGTGTAAGTATAAGACTCCTCCATCAACTCTCCTACTTCTGTAGCCATTTCTGGTGTTGTTTCTACTAGAAATTCATCATGCATATCTAATATTTTATCAACCTTACCTTGCCAGTTATTTTCTAACACTTTAGCTTCGAAGTAATTTACAGCTATCTTCTGTACAATCCCCTCCAAACCTTGGATCAAGAAATTAGCTGCCTTATGCATACTATTACAGTATATCCAGTAGCCAAAAGCAATGGGTATATAAAACCCTTTACCTCTTTTGTATTTCTTAGAGCAAACCCTTAACCAATCTGTTACTCCTGTTAGACCCAATTGATCTAAGAAAGCTTGTCTTTTCTCATTACCTTCTTGGACAGGGATACCAAGCAGAAGTGCTACTTTTTCACCACCTGCACCAAACAATACTGAAAAAGCTGGAGCTTTGGCATCTCCTCGTAGCCCACTCAGTCTGTGTATAAGATCAGGGGCTTGTTTATCTATAGCTTCCTGCCACTCTTCTCGGGTTATGAGGTTAAAGTTTATAGCGTTAGCTGTGTGAGCATCAGATCCAGTGTAAATATCCTTACCATCTTCATCCTTAATGGTCTCCTTTCCTTTAACCACCGCATTAAAGTAATCTGTATTATTAGTCACCACAGCGCACAGTTGTAGTTGGCTAGATTTTTGATCAGCGCCAACCAACACTTTACCTTCAGGGGCAATCAGGCATTGTCTCATTTCTTTACCCCACAGTGATTTTTCACTGGGAAGGTTCACAATATTTCTGTGAGTACTTCTTCCTGTTGAAGTGTTGTAGTTCATAACACCACAAGGTATACGTCCATCTGATCTAATTGCAGAGATAATACCTTTATTTTCTGGATCTTTGAGGTTACTTATGTACCTACGTCTATGCATCGTAGTATTATACTTTCCGATCTTCTGTCCAATATCTCCTGTAAGCTGTTGATAATCGTTCTCTCCTAATTTTGGGGAGGTGACAATTGGCTTACCAGCAGCAACCTTAAAGTGTAATTGATTCTCTGGCGCGGCTTTAGGTGGATAACTAACCGTCAGATAGCAATCAGACCTAACTATCTGCTTATTACTATCTCGCTTGAAGTTCCACTCTTCTACATGCTTCAACCCTGCATAGCGAATAAGGTATCCCTTGACCACCTCATGTTGTGTCATCTTACTTTTAATAAAACTCACTCTAGTAAAAGCACCACATATAAGGTCAGTACTATCAGGCATTACACCAAAATATTCACAAGTTTTATTGTTTAGTACTTTAGTTTCTTTTAAACCTTTTTCAATATCCCACTCCTTAGACTTAGTGTCTGGGTGATGGTCTTTAATCCAATCAGTCAAATCCTTCTTCTTGACAAAAGTAGGAGATTCTCCATAACTAATATTGAAACCACTATATTGGTTCACTTTCTCAATGTTAAAGTACTTCAAAGAAGGTTTTACATAAGGCTTGACTGCTTGCCAGTTAGTCTCCCCTGCTCGGGTAACCTCATGCATCTCATCAGGTGGTATCTTATTTTTATCCCAACCTAAAGACTCCATCAATTCACTACGTGTTATCTTAGCCCCAGTAGTCTTAACAGTAGGTGGTAACAAGGGTTCTATCTCTGCAGCTAAAGCATCTGTAACAATATCCCACTCTTTTACGCACTTTTCCATATGAGGATTATCAGCTAAAGCACCACGTACTTCTTGCTTATGGCAATTCCTAGCATACTCTACTTCTATTTTATACGCTTCTGTAAGATCTATACCTAAACCTTTTAGTTTTCTAGCTTCATCTTCTAGGTATTTATGACAGAAAACTTGAGTCTTAGTATCAATAATACATCGCCATAGCATATCACCATTCATGACTGAGAAGTCATCAATTTTAGGTTTTTTGTTACCTTCCATAGCAGAATAGTTTAAAAGGGAGTGTGAAGTTTTTGCACCACTACCTTTCTTTATGGGTCTATCAAACCATTGCATTTTACTGAGGATGTATGTATCTACATAAGCAGCTACAGGAATAATACACTTAGGCCATATCTTCTCAATTAACGGGGTATCGTAGGTAGTAGTATTGTGGATAGATAATTTACTTCCATTTTTACCTGCTAAATACCAAAATCTCACCCCCTCTATTAAAGTCCCTGTTCTTTCTGGGATAATCTGAGTCACACCTTGATCATCTACAATAGAGGTATTGTCATACTCAGGGTAGTCATGAAATAGGAATAACTCATCTGTGAGTGTATCCCTACTAACAAGACACCACACTTGTGTGGAATTATGAACTTGATCGTAATACCCACAGGCTTCAATGTCTGAACCTAGTACTCGGTTTGTGTACTTACTTTTATCTGGTATTGCCATATAACTCTTCCCCTCTTTTAAGTAGCACTACTAGTAGATCAGGGCAAACGTAATCTGTGCATTCTGCTACTCTAGTCTTTACTTGTAATAATTTAAGTCTATTATAATCAGCTTCTGCTTCTGATACAGTCTCCCATCTAGTACATGACCTTTTACCTACAGCTCCTAGTTGCACTTGAGTAGTATAAGGTTTAAGCCTTCTTACCCCGTTAGCGTGATTAGGTGCATAGTGAACTCCAACAGGAAGTTCTCCTACTTTATTATTGGTGTTAATAAATATATTATTTAATTTACGTGGCACTAATCTAGAAGTAACAGGAGAGTACTCCTTACAACCCAATACAAGTAAATCTTTATCTAATTGCACAACACCTAATTCTTTTGGCATAAGTACGTTATACTCGTCATACCATAACTTGAAGTTACTAGCTAATAACCACGCTGCACAAATAGTAACGTACTTATAAGAGGGGCTTCTATTTAAGTATGCCTTGTCCCCATACACCCTTCTTAACATACCATTCCAATGTATATACCAAGGATAAGAACGCCACTTGCCATCTTCGTTGTAGTAACCTACAGGGATTACATCAGAAACACCTACCCCGTACACCACCCCTGCCTCTTTACCCATATCATATTCCCTCTTGTGTTATTACTATTATTAACTATTACTTAACTTCCTATAACTAGAAATCATGTTTATTTCCCTTAACTACATCATCACTTGTGTCACGTTTAAATTTACCTTTTCCCTTACCACTGTCATCTTCTTTAGTGATACGAGTGGCTTCTAATTCAGGGTGAGCAAGCATGTGATCTTCTAAATCATATAACGCTCTTTCTTTATAATCATAATATATGTCACACACATGTCCTGTGGTGCCACCACGAATCTTAGGTAAATCAATGCAAGTAGTATTCCTCTCAATAGGGCACTCTGCCATCTTATCTCTGTTAATTACTATATTAGCATCAGCAGATTGTACATAAGTCCCTGACCCTAGAATATCGTATTCTGTCACCTTACGCAACTTCCCTTCTTTATCAGAAGTAGGTTTACGAGTATGCAAAACATTAATGAAAACTATACCTTCTTTCTTCTTCTGTTTCTGCCACATAAGAAAATCTTCTTGTGCTTCTATACCTAAAGACCTTAAAAAATCGGTTAATGGGTCAAAGATTATTAACCTAGAACCTAATTTAGATACTGCCTTTTCTACACAAGCCTTCAAGCTCTCTACTGTCCCCGATCTTTCATCAAGAACATGATACCGCGAGCAACCTGCTTCGTCTACTAGTAAATCCTGAATAAGTTCTTCGTTATCTTCGTCCTCCAGTACCTTGAGTGCATCTGAACTATCTTCATACCACGCTAAATTGTTTTTTAGGTGCATACTAAGGAAGTCTACAGTTATCTCTCCAGATGTTCGTTCTAGTGATACAATAGTAGGTACCAAGGGACTATGATAAAACCAATGGTACAGTAGTGCATCCGTGAACAGACTCTTCCCAATTGACGTATCCCCAATAAGTGATATAAGAGCACCTGTAGTTTTAATACCCCCTCTCATAGCTGTTTGTAATTTATGTAGAAAAGGAGGCAAAGGTATCTTCTCACTGTCTAAGAATTCTTTAGCTTCTTGCAATAAATTAGCAGAAGATTTTAACTCAGAAGGAACTAAGTCTTTAGCATTCCAAAAATCACTCATAAACTGGCGAGACTTCCCTGCCACTAAAGTTTTATTTGGATCGCCATACGTCCAAGAGATTAACTTGACTTTCTCCTTGGGTAAAACAGCAGCTATCTCTTTCATAGCAGCATTACCTACCTCATCGTTATCTAGACCCAGATATATGTTTTCGTACCTATCAAAGAAGTCATACTGTTCTCTTATCTGTTTAACTGCTGAACCTTCACCTGTTGTAGGTGACACTACACTGACAGGTGCATAGCCTTCTTGCTTCCGTAGTAATTGACTGTCTCTTAACATCTGATAAGCGGAAGCTAAGTCGATTTCACCAGCAGTAATGAGGACATCTCGATGATTACCCTTCATGAACTTAGTTTGTCCTGCTAAGTGAGACTTAATCCCAGTTTGACCTACTTTACTAAAGTATTTAGGTAAGTACCTAATCTTATAGCCAGTGGGCCAACCTTTACTTTCTTCTCTAGTCTCTGGGTAATAGAAAGCCTTAACCTCTCCATTACGATCTCTTTCTGCTAGGTGACCAAAAAACTTAAAAGTCTCAGGCCTAATACCCCGATAAGTTTCATCTGTATACCCTAATTTACTAATTAAAGCTTTTACTTGTTCTTTATCTAATGCTGGTTGTTTCTCTTTACGTACAAACTCCTTACGTTCACCTACAACACCAGAAGTATCCATACCTAACTCCCCTGCTAAAGAAGACTTAGCTAAATGCTCAGGAAAAAAGTTCTGATTACATGACCAACAAAAACCTGAGTAAGTTACACTTGTATTCGTATCTGATTCGTAGATAGCATTCCCATCGGAGGAATCGCAATCTTCAAACTCTATATTACCCCAGCGCTTAACTCCTGCCTTTTTTAACTCTGAGGCTGCACAACCGAAGTGCCCAACAAAGTGCCCTTCTTCCAATTCTTTCTCTGCCAACTTAATTCTCCTCTTTAATCTTGTACATCATATGATCAATGATATCAGTATTATTCATACCAAAATAAGACCACTCTACCAAATCTTCCTCTGAGAACGTCACCGTCTCACTGTCTTTTACCCACACTATATCTTTCACAGCTAGAGAGTTTACTTCTCGCAGACGTTGTTTTACTGTGAGTAGCCAATCGATATCAACTAGCATTATCTTCTCCTACTAGTTTATTCAAACCATCACTCCCCACTCTCCAGATGCAAAGTCCCTTCGCCTCCTGCAGATTGTCTCGTTTATTAACAAGTCTTCTCACTATCGTTTGGTTTGTTTCAGTTGCATACAATTTAACATTAGGTAAGTCTGCTTGTAAAGCTTTAATAATACGATATAGTTTACGTTCATAGAATGTAGTCATAGTTTACCCTCTAAGTGATTAAGGAGAGCTTCCCTAGAAAGTTTTAATTGGTTAGCTAGGTAATGCGTCTCTGAATCCTCAAGTAAGTCAGGACGAGCTTCTAAGAGCCATTGGTCTGGACTATAAAATAACTTGTTGAAATATTCATTCTTGGAATGTTCATTTTTGTTTTCCATAATATCCTCTCCTCTTAAATTAATATTCTTGTGTCAAACTAACTTTTGTATCACAACTATCATTCACACACTCTAACATAGTGTCATCGAATGAGCTTACAAACATAGTACTACCACAAGTGGGGCAGCTATACTCTTTCTCCTCCTGACATGGACTCATCGGTGAATTATCAAATAATCTTATATTCTCTGGTAAATTATACATATTACTCCTTCCCTTGTAAATTATCATATTCTGTATTCAGTATAACAATATCACTCATGATGTCAAGTTTCTCTAAAGCATTTTTACATAAACTATCATCTAGGAAAGCTAATTGCATTTTAATAGCTTGCTTACGAGAAGCTTTGTTCTCTTTTATATAAATATTTTCAGTCATCTTCAAGCTCCCATTCTTCCTTTCCATTAAAAGTTAGCTCATACTCATCTTGATCACAAGAAGTATAT
>TARA_R110000782_G_scaffold6722_1_pt1 | contig 29739 bp, 42 predicted proteins | sample TARA_R110000782 | Tara Oceans TARA_R110000782 (sample SAMEA4397859) | marine metagenome | biome: Polar Biome; feature: [SRF] surface water layer (ENVO:00010504); material: water (ENVO:00002006), including particulate matter (ENVO:01000060) such as... | depth 5 m | reverse complement strand
CACCTGTTGCACCTGTTGTCCCTACTGTTTCTTCTCCTATTCTTGGAGGAATTGGAGTTGCTGCTCCTAGTTTTGCTTCTGCTGAACCAGTGTCTAATGTTAGTACAATTTTTCCTAGTGGGATAGGTGCAGCTAGATCTAATTTTGTTTCTCCTGAACCAACATCTTCTGTTGCTGCTGCAACTCTACCTAGTGGTATTGGAGTTGCTGCACCAAGTGATGTGTCGAGTATTATTGAGAGTGTTCCTAGTAATTTAAATATTAATCAATCTACAGGTTTTTCAAAATCCGATGAAATAGACATAGCATCTAAAGCTTTGGAAAACATTGGTCTTGATCCTAGTTTAACTGACTCTGTTCTTAGAGAAGCAGGAGTTATTGAAACTCCACCTGATGCTATTACTGGTGTTACACCAACCGCTACTCCAACTGTTACACCAACTGTAGCCTCTGATGATGCTCTTACGAGTGAAATAAATGATTTAAACAATAAAACTCAAACAACAGATATAACTAATATTGTTAATACTGACACAACTACTGATACTACTACTGACACAACTACCGATACTACTACCGACACAACTGCTGATGTAATTGCTGATGCGATTGCAAATGTGACTCCTGATGAAACTGTGGTGCCAACTGTGGTGCCAACTGATGATTCGGTTATAGATTCAACTTCAAATGTTATAGATGATACTACAAGAGTAACAAATCCCATATTTGTTGAAACAGGATTATATCCTGAGCCAACTTCAGTTGAAGAACAAGCAGATGAAATTCAAAGAGCAATTAATAATATTTCATTTGATAGAAATCCTAATGCAAATCAGGAAGAAAGAAATTACAGTCGTATTCGTGAGGTATTAGAACAGAGGGGAAGAGCACCAAGAGGAACAGTTGCAGGTTTGACATACAAGCCTATTGAGGGGATTTCAAATACATTAAATGCTGCTGCTGATGATTTCTTGAGTTCTTTTTCTAACATTGCGTGATGAAAGATTTTAATTTATTTAAAGAATACTTAACAAACGATGAGCTTGTTAAAATAGCTCCTATGGTTGATAGACTTTCGGTTTTGGAGGACCGTAAAAAAAGGGAGGATAATTTTTTAACTTTTGTTAAATTTGTTTGGCCCCAATTTATAGAAGGAAATCACCATAAAATTTACGCACAAAAGCTACAGGATGTAGCTGATGGTAAGATTAATCGTCTTATTATTAATATGCCTCCAAGACATACAAAGTCTGAATTTGCGTCTTATTTATTTCCCTCTTGGCTTATGGGAAGAGATCCGACAAAAAAGATTATTCAGGCTACTCACACTGCTGAACTTGCCGTTGGTTTTGGTCGTAAGGTTAAAAATCTTATTGATGACGAACAGTTTAGGGAGGTATTCCCGAATGTCAAACTGGCAACGGATGCGAAGGCTTCAGGTCGCTGGTCTACTTCAAGCGGTGGAGAGTATTATGCTGTTGGTGTTGGTGGCGCTCTTGCTGGGCGTGGTGCTGACTTGTGTATTATTGATGATCCTGTCTCCGAACAAGATGCATTAAGTCCTACATCTTTAGATAATATTTATGAATGGTATACTTCTGGTCCTCGACAGCGACTTCAACCTGGAGGATCTTTAATTATTGTAATGACACGTTGGAGTATTCGAGATTTAACGGCTAAAGTGTTGCAAAAACAAAGTGAATCTGGTGCGGATAAGTGGGAAGTTGTTGAGTTTCCTGCAATTATGCCTTCTGGTAAACCTTTATGGCCTGGATTTTGGGAATTAAAGGAATTAGAGGGTGTTAAAGCGTCTATTCCTGTTGCGAAATGGAATGCACAGTATATGCAGAACCCCACTGCTGAAGAGGGTGCTATTATCAAGAGAGAATGGTGGAAAATGTGGGAAGGGGATGATCCTCCAGTGTGTTCCTATATAATTCAAAGTTATGATACAGCATTTAGCAAGTCAGATAGGGCTGATTATAGTGCGATTACAACGTGGGGTATTTTTGAACCTTTAGAGGGTGATGGAGAAGCTATTGTTCTTCTTGATGCTGTTAGGGGGCGTTGGGATTTTCCAGAATTAAAAGAAAAAGCAAGTGAATTACAAGGACAATATGATCCCGATATGATTTTAATAGAGCAAAAGGCAAGTGGGATGCCTTTAACGCAAGAATTAAGACGAATGGGTATTCCAGTAACTCCATTTACGCCGAGTAGAGGAGCAGATAAGTTTACAAGAATGAATGCTTGTGCTCCTGTGTTTGAAAGTGGAATGGTTTGGAGGCCAGATACGAATTTTGCTGAAGAAGTTGTGGAGGAATGTGCTTCATTTCCTAATGGGGAACATGACGATTTAGCCGATAGCATGACGCAAGCTATATTGCGTTTTAGGCAGGGAGGTTTCATCATAACACCTACTGATTATGATGAGGACGATAAATTTAAATCTAATAAAAGGGAGTATTATTAGAAAAATGTCATATTTAATTAGCAATATACCACATTTTAAATGTTGGGTAAGAAAAGAATTTACTTGTAATCACGAAGATTATCATGGAGAATATCTTCATGCGTTAGCAATTGCTGTAAACACAATACCTGATAGGTGTTTAAGTTTTCAAGTTGTTTTTACAGGATGTGAGGTTGACGGTGAGCCAGAAGACACTATACATGGTGGAGCGATGTGGGCTAGGATGCCTATAACTGCACTTGTTGCAGATATACCACTAGAGGAGTGGCCTCATATGATGGAAACACATTTAGTTCAACCTTGGGATTGCAGTGCTCGTAATCATTCAGTTATTAGTATGGAAAGAGTAAGCTCAAGTCCTTGGATTTGTAAGATTGATGGAGAATTTTATGAAGGAAAGTATTTATTTACTGTAGATTATACAGATAGTCATATTTCAGATGACCCTGCACAGCACAAACAAAGTCATGTGTTGCAGTTAACGGATGCAGGAGAGTGGACAGGCAACATTGTTGCTTTACCAAATAATAGAGTTAGGGCAACAAGTCCTGCTTTATGGGAAACAGGAGAAGGCGCACCAGATTTTAAACCAAGTCAACATCTTCACTCTGCGGAAATTCATAGCAGTTATCTTGATCCTAGAGTAACATTTAATAATTTATATTCAGAAAAGGAAAATTAATTATGGCATTAACAAAGAAACAAAAAACATTACCTAAAGAGCTTCAAAAAGCTATTTTAAAGAAAAAAGGCACTAAGGGTATGAAAAATGGTGGTAAAGTTGGCACTAAAGGTATGAAAAACGGTGGTAAAGTTGGCACTAAGGGTATGCGTAATGGTGGTAAAGTTAAAAAAATGAGTAAAGGTGGTTCTGCCGGTGGTGTTCGTAAAATGAGTAAAGGCGGTGCTATGGGTGGCGTAAGAAAAATGAGTAAAGGTGGATCTATGGGTGGCGTTCGTAAAATGAGTAAAGGTGGTGCCACTGGTGGTAAATCTAGGGGTGGTGGCGCTGCTATAGCTGGTACAAAATTTAGAGGTGTCAAATAATGGCGCTTTATAAGAGGTTGAAGCAGAATGGATCAGGAGGCTCTCCCTCTTCTCCTGATTTTAATGATCCTCCGAGGAGTAGAACATCTTCTGCTTCAACGCCTCCCAGTGATGAGTATCTTATAGCTCTTGCAAAAGTAAATAAAGCTAAAGGATCTCAAGCTAAAACATATTATCAAATGAAAGCTGATAAAATTAATATGATAGGATAGAATGTGGCAGTAGAGAGAAATATTGGCGCTGGAGGTCTTCCAGAAAATTTAAACGTACCAACTCCAGAGTTAGAGCAAGCTGAACTTGATGTCATTGAGTTTGACAAACAAAGTAACGTAACAGAGTTTGATGATGGAAGTGTTATTATTGGTGAGTTTCAACAAGAAGTAGAGGTTGCTCCTGAAATTCCTTTTGATGGTAATTTGGCTGATATTATAGATGATTCAGAATTAGGAAGAATAGCGTCTGATTTAAGTGGTAATGTTGATGATGATATATCTTCAAGAGAAGAGTGGGAACATACTTATAAAAAAGGTTTAGAACTTCTTGGTATGAAATATGAAGAAAGATCACAACCTTTTGAAGGTGCTTCAGGGGTTATTCATCCTCTTTTGGGAGAGGCTGTTACACAATTTCAAGCTCAAGCTTATCGTGAGATGTTACCCTCTGGTGGCCCTGTGAGAACACAAGTTCTTGGAGCGTCAAGTCCTTTACTTTCTCAACAAGCAGAACGTGTTAAAGAGTATATGAATTATCAAATTACTTATGAGATGGAAGAGTATGATCCTGAATTAGATCAAATGCTTTTTTATCTTCCTATTGTAGGTTCTACATTTAAAAAGGTTTATTTTGATCCTTTACTACAACGTGCAGTAAGTAAGTTTATTCATGCTGAAGATTTAGTTGTTCCTTTTGAAGCAACAGATCTTTTAACAAGCCCTCGTGTTACACATATTATTAAGATGGATTCGAATGAAGTCCGTAAACTTCAATTAGCTGGTTTTTATCGTAATATAGATTTACCAAGTGCTGGTTATGATTCTGAGAGTTACAATGAAGTTAACGAAACAATTAATGATATACAAGGCGTTCATCCTACGAAAGGTTCAGAAGAATTAACAATATATGAAATTCATACAGAACTTGATATAGAAGGCTTTGAAGACATGGGATCTGATGGAGAACCTTCTGGATTAAAACTTCCTTATGTTGTGACAATATTAGAGGATAACAACGAAGTTCTTGCGATCAGACGTAATTATGACGAAACAGATCAAATGAAACGTAAGAAGCCTTATTTTGTACATTATAAATTTATGCCAGGATTAGGTTTTTATGGTTTAGGTCTTACACACATGATTGGTGGATTAGCACAAGCATCAACATCAATATTAAGACAGTTGATTGATTCTGGTACATTATCAAATTTACCAGCAGGATTTAAAGCTCGTGGTGCTCGTATTCGTGATGAAGACAGTGCTTTGCAACCAGGAGAGTTTAGAGACATAGATGTGGCTGGTGGAGACATTCGTACTTCACTTATGCCTTTACCTTTCAAAGAGCCTTCAGGGACGCTCTATCAGCTTATGGGAACGCTTGTAGACGCTGGAAGACGTTTTGCATCTATGGCAGATATGAAAATAGGTGAAATGGGAGGGGAGACTCCTGTAGGGACTACAATGGCAATTTTGGAACGTGGAACAAAAGTCATGTCTGCTATCCATAAAAGATTACATTATTCTCAAAAAATGGAGTTTAAACTTTTATCAAACATATTTGCTATGAATCCATCTCCTTATCCTTATGCTGTTGCAGGGGCTGATTCGAATATAAAGTCACAAGATTTTGATGGTCGTATTGATATACTTCCTGTGAGTGATCCAAACATATTTTCTATGTCTCAACGTGTAACATTAGCACAAACAGAATTGCAATTAGTTCAATCAAATCCACAAATACATGGTGGTCCTCAAGGGTTGTATAAGGCATATAGAAATATGTATGAAGCATTAGGTGTTTCTAATATTGATGCTATATTGCCACCGCCTGAACAACCAACTCCATTAAACCCTGCAAAAGAAAACCAAAATGCTTTAATAGGTTTATCTTTACAAGCTTTTGTTGGTCAAGATCATCAAGCTCATATTCAATCTCACTTAGCGGTATTATCAACTCCTACAGTTCAGACTAGTATGGCTGTGGCTGCTGTTCTACAAGGTCATATACAAGAACACATAGGAATGCTGGCTGAAGCTAAAGCAACAGAAGAAGTTATGTCTCAATTGGCACCAGAACAACAGCAAATGTTGCAACAAGATAGAAATATGCAACAACAAATACAAGTACAAATACAGAATTTTGCCTCTCAACTTATAGCTGAGATGATTGAACAATATGCACAGGCTGTAACGCCACCAGCTCAAGAAGATCCTCTTGTTTCAATACGGAAACAAGAACTTTCATTAAAAGGTGAAGACATACAACGTAAAGGCAATGAGTTTGATAAGAGACTACAACAAAATCAACAAAATGAAATGAATGATGATTTAATTGCAAAACAAAGATTAAATATATCTAGAGATGCGTTGGAGAACAAAACTCGTATTGCTGAAGAACGTATTCAGACACAAAGAGATATTGCAACTTTAAACTCTATAAAAAGGAATTAAATATAATGTCATCAGTAAATCAAGAATATGCAAGAAGAGTCAAAGAGGAAAAAATTGCTAGAAGATTAGCAAAAGAAAAACTACAAAAAGAATCAGTTGTTGTTGCGTCAGAGGAACCAATTTTAGTTCGAGCAAGAACTGAAGAGGGAAAATTTATAAAAGACGATCCAACAACAGAACAAAATGAAGCTTGGGTTGAGAAGCCAAAAAAAGAAAAAGTATTAGTTCGAGCAAGAACTAAAAAAGGTAAATTTATTAAAGATGATCCGACTACAGAAAAAAACGAGGCTTGGGTTGAAAAGCCGAAAAAGAAAAAATCTGTTTCTAAAAGATCTTAATTTTTAAAGGATAAAAATGGACCCTCTCTCTGGTGCTTTACTCGCATTTACTGCAATAAAAAAAGGCATTTCTATCGGCAAAGACCTTCATTCTATGTCGAAGGACGTGAACAGTCTTTTTACTTTTATTGATGGTGCAAAGGAAGCTCAGAAATCTGGTAACAAAAGTGATCCTCTTAGCAGCTATATCGCTTATGAGAAGGCAAAAGAATATGAAGCTGAACTAACACGAATCATTCAAGAAACCAGAGGAGCGTCTGGTTTAAAGAAGTTTCAAGAGTTTAGACGACAAGCAAAGCAGAGAGAAAAAGAAGGGCGCTATAAGGCTATACGAAGAAAGAACCAGATATTGAATGTACTGGGGATAACTGCTGGAATACTTATCACTGGAGGCGGCGCTGCTGGGTTGATTTGGTTTGCATTGGAGTTTAAACCGTGAGTGATATCTTGTTTTTTACTCTCTGTGCCGTTGCTTTAGCTTACGTTTCAACGTTGTTCTTTGAACCGAAGTGGATGTTTGTAAAATGAAAACATTAGAAAAAAATTCTAAGTACGCAAGAGCTGATACAAACGGAGATCACATTCTTACTGACGCTGAACTTGATGCAGAGCTTGCAAGAGAAGAAAAAAGATTAAGAATAAGCGATGATAACTCAAAGAGAGATATGATCCGAAGATTAATCTGGTTTCAAACAATCTGCACTACCGTTGTTGTTGGGATTTTAATCTTTCCTGAGTTCGTGCCTGAGAGTCGTCTAGACCATTTAATTCCAGTCTCAACAACTTTTATTCTTTCTCAATTTGGCTGTATTTCAGGTTTTATTTTAGGAACAACTATTGAGAAAATTAAAACAAATAAAGTGGTTGAATGATGAGTTTGAAGGAACAAAAATAATGTATGAGTATGCTATCAAAGAAGTCGTTAAAATTGTTGATGGCGATACGATAGATATTGTTATTGATCTTGGTTTTAGTCTTTCAAAAAAAGAGAGGGTGAGATTAGCAGGTATAGATGCTCCTGAGAGTCGGACGAAAGATCTTGAAGAAAAAGAATTAGGTTTAGAATCAAAAGAGTTTTTAAGAAGAAGACTTGAGAACGGAGTTGATTCAAACCTGCGTGTTAAGACAGAAAAAGATGGTAAGTATGGGCGTATGCTTGGATGGATATTTTGTGGACAAACAAATATTAATGAGGAAATGATTTATAGGGGGTATGCTTGGAAATATAATGGAGGGAAAAGAGAAAAAGATTTAAAAGAATTATTATTAAAACGAACTAACACAGTTGATGTTTAAAAATTAATATTAAAATGACCTAGAGGAGTCGCTCGATAATGGCAAATATATACATTCCAAAAACTGAAGAAGAGATTTTCGCACCGTTTAGTCCTGTTGTGGGATACAGAAAAATGTCTCCTTCTTTTGTTGATTTACTTAATCAATCTATGGACGAGAAGTTAGAAGACTGGTCGCATAATTTGGTTGGCAAAGTAAAACAAGAGTTAAAATTTACAGAACAAATAAATAAGATTTGGGGTCGTGAGATGGGTGAGTTTCTTATGAGATACCAAAGTCATTGTGAGCTTTATTGCTCTATGGGAAGAGTAAATATACAGCCTGATGTGTATGATTACGGAGTAGAGGTTACAAGTGGTTGGTTTGTTCGTCAGTTTGAAAATGAGTATAATCCTATTCACGTTCATCTTGGGTCAGCTTTATCCTGTGTAGGATATTTAAAACTACCTGATGGAATAGAAAAGGAATGGGAAGAAGATTATAAAGATCATCATCCTTCTCATGGTCATATACAGTTTGTTCATGGTCAAGCAGCGAATCACACTGGATCTAATTTTCTTGTCAAGCCACAAGTAGGAGATTTTTATGTTTTTCCTGCACACTTGCATCATTGCGTCTATCCTTTTAAAACAAAAGGAGAAAGAAGATCTTTTAGTGTAAACTTTACAATCGCAGCTTCACCAAAGGAGAAAACAGTATGAGTTTAATAGCAAACTTAATAGGACCTGTAACTGGTATCTTAGACAAGGTTATTGAGGATAAAGACCAAAAGGCAAAACTTGCACACGAAATAGCAACGATGTCTGATACCCATGCGCAACAGGCACTCCTTGCACAGCTAGAAATAAATAAAGCAGAGGCTGCTTCTGGCAGTTTGTTTAAGGGCGGCTGGCGCCCGGCAGTTGGGTGGACATGTACGCTTGCTTTTGCTTATCACTACATATTTCAACCTTGTATTATTTTTTTTGCTACTTTATTTGGTGCAGAAATACCTGAACTTCCAGAATTTGAGATGGGAACTTTATTAACTGTGTTGGGAGGACTTTTGGGCATCGGAGGATTACGCAGCTATGAAAAGCAGAAAGGGCTAACGAAATAGAAAAAGAACTTTGTTTTATTTGTAAAAATGAAATTAATACGGTTAGAGTTTATACGATTGAACAAAAGTGGAAAACGATGAAGGAAACTTGTTTGGTATGTAAAGAAAGACAAGATAAAGAAAGACAAAATAGGGGATTAAAGGATGAAAAAAAATTTTAAAAAATGTATGGAAATGTTGTTACACCATGAAGGAGGGTACGTTAATCATCCTAGCGACCCTGGGGGTGAAACTAATCATGGTGTAACAAGAAAGGTATACGAAGAGTACATTGGTAGATCTGTTAAAGAGGGTGAAATGAAAGCTCTTACTCAAGAAGACGTTTATCCAATATATGAAAAAAAATATTGGAATAGAATAAAAGGAGATGATTTGCCAAGTGGTGTTGATTGGGCTGTGTTTGATTGGTGTGTAAACTCTGGAGTAGGTCGAAGTGCAAAAGCTCTTCAGGGGATTATAGGGGCAAAACAAGATGGTGGCATCGGCCCTAATACTTTAGCAACCTTAACAAAACACGATCCAAAAGATATTGTTGAAAAAATGTATAACGAGCGCCAAGGATTTTATGAGGGGTTAAAAACATTTGATACTTTTGGAAAAGGGTGGACAAGGCGTAACAAAGAAACAAAAGAAGCGTCTTTAGATATGATAGATTAAACATTTTTATGGTAATATATACTTTACTATGCTAGATATTGTTATATTATGGTAAAACAGGTGTATATATGGATGCTATTCTTTTAGCTGAACATCTTTTAAAGGACATTCGCCAACGCAAACAAGATTTTGCTGAATCTTTGGTGAGTGGTTCGTGCGATACAATAGAAACGTATCGGTTTACAGTAGGTCAAATACGAGGAATGACCTATGTTGAAGATTTAATTATTACCTCGATGAAAGGTTTAGATTTAGATGAATAAAAAGTTTTATGTTCCTGAAAAAAAAATTGTAGGAGCTTCAAGTCCTATTCCAAAACCAATTACGAAAGCATTTCCAAAAATAGAAGAATCTAAAAATTCTATAGATCCATCAAGTTTTAACAAATCAGTTTTAGAACGACTTCCTCAACCTACAGGTTGGAGAATACTTGTTATTCCTTATTACATGAAACAACAAACTAAGGGTGGTGTTTTTATTCCAGATGACACAAGAGACAAAGAAAGCTTTGCTACAGTCGCTGCTTATGTCGTAAAACTTGGACCAGATGCATATAAAGACTCTGATAAATTCCCATCTGGTGCGTGGTGTAATGAGAAAAATTGGGTTCTTATGGGAAGATATGCTGGTAATAGGTTTAAAGTGGATGGATTAGAGGTTCGTTTGATAAATGATGATAATATTATCGCAACAATACTTGACCCATCAGACGTTTCGTATGTATAAGGTAGATAAAGGGATATAAATATGGCTGAAGCTGAAAAAATAATTGAAGAAGAAGGCACATCTGTTGAGATAGAACAAGATGATAATTCTAATGAATCTAATGTTCAGGTTTCTTCAACAGATCAAGCAGGTGTTAAACAGAATGATGATTCAGAAGATGAATTAGAATCATATAGTGATAATGTAAAAAAACGTATTAATCAATTAACTGCAAAAAGAAAACAAGCAATTGAAGAAGCTGAAGCAGCTTATAATTTTGCACAACAAAAAGAAGCAGAAAATCAACAGTTAAAACAAAAATTAGGTCAATTAGATCAAGGGTATATTAATGAATACGACAATCGTATTAAAAGCCAATCTGCACAAGTAAAAGAAATTTACAAGCAAGCACATGATGCTGGCGATTCAGAAAAAATGGCTCAAGCTCAACAATTAATGTCTAAGCTTGCTGTTGAAGAAGAGAGACTGCGTATTCAAAAACAGAATGTACAACAACAACCTGCTCAACAACCTGCTCAACAACCTGTTCAACAGCCTCAGCAAGTTGCTCAACCGCAACGACCAGCTCAACCAGAAGATCCAAAATTAAAAGATTGGCTTTCTAAAAATTCTTGGTTTGGTCCTGATAAAGTTATGACTAGGGGAGCACAAGCAGTGCATGAACAGTTAGTATTAGATGAAGGGTTTGATCCTTCAACTGATGAATATTATTCGGAAATCAACAAACGTATGAGAGTTGAGTTTCCTCACAAATTTCAGGAGAAACGTGCAAACGTCCAAGCTGTAACTCCTGCGCCTAATGGGCGGTCTTTAAAGTCTGGACGGAAAAAATCTGTGCAATTAACGCCTGGTCAAGTGGCATTTGCAAATAAAATGCGAATACCTTTGGAAACTTACGCTAAAGAAGTAGTGAAACTAGAAAGTAAACGGAGTTGAAATGACTGATAGAATAAGTCGAGAGGCGGTATCTCGTGAAAAAACCGAAAGAAAAGTTCAGTGGAAAGCTCCTTCAACATTAGAAGCCCCTGAAGCTCCTATTGGATACAAACATCGTTGGATTCGTGAAAGTGTTATGGATTTTGATGACCGTAACAACATTCACAAAAAACGGAGAGAAGGCTACGAATTGGTTCGTGCCGAAGAATATCCAGACTTTGATGCCCCTGTAATTGATGAAGGTAAAAACGCTGGTTGTATTGGCGTTGGAGGGCTTTTATTAGCTCGTATACCAAATGAAATTGTGGATCAAAGAAACGAACATTATAGCAAGATGGCTAAAAATCAAATGGAAGCAGTTGACCGTGATTGGATGCGTGAAAACAATCCAAATATGCCGAAACTGAGTCCACAACGTAAATCTTCTGTTAGCTTTGGCTCTCAGAATAGTAAGGAGTGATAAGATATGGCAAATAAAGATGCTGCTTTTGGTATGCGTCCTGTCGGTAGAATAGGGGGAACCCCTTATACTGGTGGAACAAGCCGATATAGAATCGCCAATAATTACGACACAGCTATATTTCAAGGAGATATGGTTGCTCAAGTAACAGGTGGTGGAATAGAAGTTCATGCTGACGGTGGTACTGTACCTATCGTTGGTGTGTTTAATGGGTGTCAATTTACAGACCCAACAACAGGAGAACAGAAGTTTTCAAATTTTTATCCTGCAAGCACTGCTGCTGGTGATATAATTGCTTTCATTATTGATGACCCTATGGTTATTTTTGAAGTTCAAGCAAACGCAGCTATGCCTATAGCAGATTTGTTTGGAAATTTTGATATAGTATACACTAGTGCTGGTAGCACAACTACTGGTATTTCTGGTGCAGAGTTAAATGTCGCTGACGGTGGTACTGGTACTACTTTATCTCTTAAAGCTATTGATATTTCAGAAGATCCTGAAAATTCAGATGTCGCTACAGCTAACACTAACGTGAGAGTTGTTATTCAAAATCATATATTTGGCGTTAAAGGCGCTGGATTGGCGTAAAGGGGTAATAATATGGCTATATCAAGAGCGCAACTCGTAAAAGAGTTAGAACCAGGCTTAAATGCCTTGTTTGGAATGGAGTATGACAGTTATGACTCCGAGCACGCAGAAATCTATGATACAGAATCTTCAGATCGTGCATTTGAAGAAGAAGTAATGTTATCAGGTTTTGGAAATGCTCAAACAAAAACTGAAGGTGCGGGAGTTTCTTTTGATTCTGCGAATGAAGCATATACTGCTAGATACACGCATGAAACAATCGCTTTAGCTTTTGCATTAACTGAAGAAGCAATTGAAGACAATCTTTATGATCGTCTTGGTGCAAGATACACAAAAGCTCTTGCACGTTCTATGGCACACACAAAGCAAGTTAAAGCTGCAGCTACACTAAACAATGCGTTTAGCTCTAGTTTTACTGGCGGTGATGGTGTTGAGCTTTGTTCTGCTGTTCATCCGTTAACTGGTGGTGGAACTTTTGCTAATGAACCTTCAACCGGAGCAGATCTTAATGAAACATCTCTTGAAGATGCTTTAATAAGTATATCAACATTTGTTGATGAACGTAATATGATTATTGCTTTACGAGGCATGAAGCTTATTGTTCCTCCACAACTTCAGTTTATTGCTGATCGTCTTCTTGAATCAACTCTACGTCCAGGAACTTCTGATAATGATGTCAATGCCAATAGAAATATGGGTATGATTCCAGATGGATATACTGTTAATCACTTTTTAACAGACACAGATGCTTTTTTCCTAAAGACAGATGCTCCAAACGGTTTTAAATTGTTTGAAAGATCTCCTCTTTCAACAAATATGGAAGCAGATTTTGACACTGGAAACATGAGATTTAAAGCCAGAGAAAGATATTCTTTTGGTTTTTCTGATCCTCGTTGTGTATTTGGATCTCCAGGTGCTTAAAATAAAATAAAGATTTTTTATTTATTGATGGGGGCGATTTATTCGCCCCTTTCTTTTTGTTTAAAACTATTGTATAACGAATTATCACTCGACAGTTGCATGGTGCAATTGACGTAACCCAAGACGAGGAGATTCATATGGGTAATTCAACTTTTTCAGGACCAGTTAGGTCTGAAGCAGGTTTTAAACAGATCGTTAAAAACACAACCACTGGTGCAGAAACAGAAAACTATTCTGTTAGTGCTACAGGACAGGTTACTTCTGCGACTTCAACAACAATTTTTCAATATAACTATATTACTTGTCCACCTCCCTTAACAGCAATGTTATCTAATAGTGCCGTTGGTGTATTAGGAGATGGAGATAAATTTGGAATGATGTTTTTCGGTCCGAATGGAGAAGTATATCCAGCAGCTTGTGTTGCAGTTGGAGCTTTCTCAGCAGGAGGAACAGCTCCTATGTTAGATGGTACAGTTCCAGCGACAGACACAGCAACAACTCATGCTGGTTTAAACTTAGCAATGGACGGTGAAACAACAGACAATGTTGGCCTACAAATGATATGTGGTGGTAACGCACAAGGCACAGGACCTCATACATATACAGTTGGCACTCATTCTGGTTCTATTGATGCTACTTTTCAAGCTGCTGATTACACAGACTTTGATTGTATTGTGGTTGGGTTTAGAAAAGTAGAAGAGTTTGCTACTGGTTTTAATGCTGCAATTGCAGCAGCTTCAGCAGGTGATTTAGTTTATACTGATGTAGTTGCTTTTGGAGCACAGGGTGATACAAACATTGAAATACAAACTGATTTAAATAACTCTGGGACATCTACGTCAACAGATTGTGGCTCTTCAGTTCCTGTTGACACTCAAAATCTAAGATTGAAAGTTAATTTATCTTCTGCTGGTGTCGTAACATATGAACTAGTAGTAAACGCAGTAGCAGGGGCAGGAACACTAGCTGCGCCAGCATCAACGGCAGCATTTACTTTTGATGATGGTGATGTGATTGTACCGTATTTAGCTGTCTTTAAGAATGCTACAGCGACAGATGAGATTTTCTTAAAAGATATTACAGTTACTCGTACTCCAGGAACTTCTTACGAGAGACTATAATTTTAATTAAGATTGGTGTGGGGCGAAAGCCCCATCTCCCCAGAATAGGAGATTAATATGGGACTTTCAGACGTACAAGCGCTTACGATTAGTGATGAAAATGCCTCTGATGATGATAGATTAGTAACTGCAGCTAGACCAAATACAAGTGCAACTATGGCAAATACAACATTTGCAGGAGGTGCAGCTAGAAATGTTATAGTTACGACTACAGGAACAGGTGATAATGCAAAAACTAATACTATTGTAGGAACAGATGTATTTGGGGCCGCTTTATCTGAAGTTATTACTTCTACAGGTTCGGCCGAAGCTGTTGCAGGAGAAAAGTTATTTTTAACTGTAACCTCTGTAACAAGTTCTGCTCAATTCGCTGCTAATATAAAAGTTGGTTCAGGAACACTTTGCGCTCAAGCGGTTAATGGAAGTAATCCAGTTAGACTAAAAGGTATGTCTATTACTTCTGGTGGCACTGCTGGTGATGTAGAATTTATAAATGGATCACCAGAAGATGGGACAACTTCTTTTAAATCACGAACAATTGGTACAGCAAACACTGTTATAGACAGAACAATACCTTCAGAGGGAATTTTGTTTAGAAGTGGTTTAGCTATAAAATATACGCTAGATACTGCTGACATGATTACAATTTTTCATGCGTGATTAAGATGGCAGATAAAATGCCAAAAAGAAATAAAAAGAATTTTCGCCCTACTAAAAAAGGGGCTGGAATGACTGAAGCTGGTGTAAAGGCGTATAGAAGAAAGAATCCTGGTTCTAAATTAAAAACAGCAGTTACAAAAAAGAAAGATTTAACTGAGACAGAAAAGAAGAGAAGGAAATCTTTTTGTGCAAGATCTGCCGGTCAGATGAAAAAGTTTCCAAAGGCTGCAAAAGATCCTAATAGTCGTCTACGTCAGGCAAGAAAAAGATGGAGATGTTAATGGTTATGAATAGAAGTCAAATGTCAAAACAAATTTTAAAACCTCCTAGCAAAAAGAAAATAAGTATGCCTAAAGGTTTAACATATTATAAAAACGGTGGGGAAGCATCTTCTAAAAGTAAAGGCAGTAAAATTTGTCCAGAAGGAAAAGCATGGGCAAAAAGAACTTTTGACACGTATCCTAGTGCGTATGCTAATATGGCTGCGTCTAAATACTGCAAAGACCCTAATTATGCAAAAGGCAGTAAGGGCAAAAAGAAGAAGAAGAAATAATGTTAAATAAAAGAAAAAAATCAACTGTTAAAAATGTTATACGAGGATTAAAGAAAGCTTCTCGTTTACACGCAGGACAAGCTAAAAAACTTGAAAAGGTTGTAAGCTCTGCTATTAAAAAGAAAAAGAGGAGCTAATGCCACATTACACTAAAAAATTAACCAAAATAGTCAAAGGCTTAAAGAAAGCTAGTAAAACACATGGGCAACAAGCTAAAACCTTGAATGCCATAAACAAAGATCAAAAGACAAGGTATAATTCTAATAAACATTCTGCGAAGAAAAGAAGTTGATCTCATGGGGGAACTTAAAGATTGGGTAAAACAAAATTGGGTAAGGATAGGTACAGATGGTGAAATTAAAGGTCCTTGTGGCACTTCAAAAGATAAAAAAAATCCTGATAGATGTTTACCTAAAGCTAAAGCTAAAAGTCTTACCAAAGCTGAACGAGCCAAAACAGCCAGAAAGAAAAAAAGAGAAGGTTCAAAAGGGAAAACAATCGTCCAAAACACGAAAAAAGCGAAAGTAAAAAATTTAATTGCTGGTGGTGAAGTTTTAAAACCAAAAAGAAAATTTAATGGTAAAACTAATAATAATGAAGCAGTTGCAAGAGGATGTGGAATTATTATGAGTAATAAACGAAAAAAAACTAAAGGTGCTGTAACGCAATCATAAAGGGAATAAAATGGCAGTTTCTGGATCAACCAACTTTGAATTAGACGTTACCGAATATATTGAAGAGGCATTCGAGCGTTGTGGCTTAGAAGTTCGCACAGGTTATGACCTTAAAACAGCAAAGAGATCTTTAAATATTATGTTAGCAGAATGGGCTAATAGAGGTTTAAATCAATGGACTATTGCTCAAAATACACAAACACTAGCATCTAGTGATGGAGAATATTCTTTAGGAACAAATATTATTGATGTTCTTTCTGTGTCTCTTCTTAGAGGTAGTGTTTATTATTCTTTAGAAAGAATAAGTAGAGATACATACTTATCTATTCCTAATAAATCAGCAACAGGAAGACCCACTCAGTTTTTTTTAGATAGACAAATAAATCCTAATCTTAAAATATGGCCTTTACCAGAAAATAGCACAGATGTTTTATATTATGATGCCTTAACTAGAATAGATGATTTAGATACTTTTACTAATACTTTAGATATACCATTTAGATTTTATCCATGTCTAGCTGCTGGTTTAGCGTATTATATAGCTATAAAAAGAGCACCTGATAGAATACAAATGTTAAAAGCTGTTTATGAAGAAGAGTTTCAAAGAGCTATTGCAGAAGATAGAGATAGAGCCTCTGTAACGATTAGCCCAGCGTTAGGAGACTATAGAATTGTCTAAATTTGCGTCAGGTAAGTATGCTTATGGAATATCAGATAGATCTGGTTTCCGTTACCGTTTGCGTGATATGCGAAAAGAATGGAATGGTTTGCTAGTTGGTAAAGATGAATGGGAAGAGAAACATCCTCAATTGCATCCATTAAGATCAAGAGCAGATAGACAAGCTTTAAGAGATCCTAGACCAGAGACTAATTTAAAAGAAGAAAGGGTTATCCAATATGGTTTTAATCCTGTTGGTTTTTCTGACCCTTTTAATTTTTTTGATAGTAATAATCTTGTTGCCACTGCTAGTGTTGGCTCTGTCACTTTAGGTGGAGATATTTTTAGTTCAGAGGCTGAAGAAGAAACGCAGTCAGATAGTTTGCCAAGAGCCACTTTGACTGGTTTAGGTATGGCTGGAGGAGTAGGATCTGTTACCATATCCACTACTGGTACAAGTCTAGCTGCCACCTACACTGTAACGGTAGCGTCTTATTATGGTTCGAATTATTTTTATATAGACGGCTCACGAGCAGCAACTTTAAGCTTATCTGAGGGAAGCACATATAAATTTGACCAGTCAGACTCTTCTAATTCAACTCATCCATTAAGATTTTCAACCACCTCTGACGGCACTCATAATAGTGGTAGTGAATACACAACAGGTGTAACAACAAACGGAACACCAGGTTCTTCTGGAGCATATACACAAATTGAAGTAGCTTCTGGTGCTCCTACGTTGTATTATTACTGTACAAACCATAGTGGTATGGGAGGACAGATAAACACATGACATTTATAAATTATACGGTGAAAACATGAGTTTTACTTATTCTACTTTAAAAACAGCTTTACAAGATTATACTCAAAATGATGAAACTTCTTTTGTTACAAATCTCCCTACGTTTATAAGATTAGCAGAAGAAAGAATATTTAAATCCGTTCAATTAAATATTTTTCAAAGGAATGTTTCTGGTGTAATGACTTCAAGCAATCAATATCTTGCGGTGCCTTCTGACTTTTTAGCACCATTTTCTTTAAATTTAACTAACAGTAGTAGTGTTGAATATTTACAATTTAAAGAATTAGAATTTATTCAATCTTTTAATCCTAATTCTTCCACTACAGGAACTCCAAGATATTATGCTCAATTTGACATAGATAATTTTATATTATCTCCTACTCCTGATAGCGGTTACACGACAACATTAAGTTATTTTTATAGACCAACAAGTATTACTAGTGGTGTAGAATCAGGAACAACTTGGTTGAGTGAAAATGCTGAAATAGCTTTACTTTACGCATCTTTAATAGAATGTTATACTTATATGAAAGGTGAGCAAGATGTTATGCAAATGTATAATGTAAGGCTTGGTGAATCTCTTCAAAGGTTAAAGAATTTAGGAGAAGCACAAGAAGTCACAGATGAGTACACATTAGGACAAATCAGAAAGGCTAAAACGTAATGTATACAGAATCAATAGCATTAAGTGTAGGCTCTGTAGGAGTGAAAACAACTGATAATAGAGGATTCACACCAGAAGAAACGGCTGAAAGATGTGTTAATAAAATTATAGGAATATCTGATAATGCACATCCAGCGATTAGAGATCAAGCTTATGCTTACAGAAAAGAAATGGAAAAAATAATTGCAATTTATATGCGACAGGCTATTAAGAGTGATAGGACTACAGTATATAACGCTATTAAAGATTCTGGAAACCCGAAACTAGCTGAATATATAAGGAGAATGTAATGGCTTTTACTGGAAACTTTCTGTGTACATCCTTTAAAAAGGAACTTATGACAGGAACTCACAACTTCACTGCAACAACAGGAAACACTTTTAATATTGCTCTATATGATAATAGTGCAAGTTTTACAGCAGCAACAACTGCATATACATCAAGTAACGAAATATCAGGTACTAATTACAGTGCAAAAGGTCAGGCTTTAAACCCTGTAACTCCCACAACAAGTGGTACCACTGCATTAGTTGACTTTGCTGATGAGGTTTTTAGCACAGTAACAATATCATCTGTAAGAGGTGGATTAATTTTTAATGACACGGCAACAGGAGATCCTTCTGTAGCAGTCTTAGATTTTGGTGCGGATAAAGCAGCGAGTTCTGGAGACTTTACAATTGTTTTTCCAACAGCAGATGCGAGTAATGCGATTATTAGGATAGCTTAATGACCAACAATGTAGCAGCGTTTAAGGGGTGGAGTAGTTCTGTTACCGCCTGGAATGATGGTGCATGGAATGTTGACCAAGCTTTTACCCTAACATCAACAGCGTCTGTTGGACAGGCTGTTTTAGAGGGTGATGCTATAATAGCTGTTACAGGTGTTTCTGGAACAGCAAGTGTTAATGAAGTATTTACAACGAACAATGGATTAAGTTCTACTGCATCTATAGGAACGGTAACAACAACAAGAGGAGATAACGCCTCTGTTACAGGTGTGGGTGCAACGGCTGCGTTAGGAAATGTATTTACTACTAATGTAGGTCTTGCAGGAACAACAAGTATAAACGATGTTACCATAACAGGAACGGCTATTGTTACTGTTACAGGAGTAAGTGCAACGGCTAGTATAGGAAGTCTAAAAACCATATGGGGTGAAATTATACCTAGCCAAACGTCTAATTTTAGTGCAATATCACCAAGTCAGTCGCCCTCATGGACGAACATAGCAGCATAAGGAAGAAGTATGAGTACATATGTAAACAACCTTAGATTAGAAGAGATTGGTTCTGGGGAAGCTTCAGGCACATGGGGTACTAAAACCAATACAAATTTAGAACTTATTGGAGAAGCGTTAGGTTTCGGAACAGAAGCCATTACCACAAACGCTGATACACATACGAGTACAATTGCAGACGCTAGTGCTGATGAAGCAAGGGCATTATATATAAAGTATACTGGCACGTTAGACTCTGCCTGTACAATCACTATTGGTCCTAACACAATGAAACGTGTTCATATTATTGAAAACGGCACGAGTGGTTCTCAAAACATACTTATTAGTCAAGGATCTGGGGATAATGTGACGATAGCTCCTGGCACAACTAAAGTTGTTTACTTAGATGGGGCCGGGTCTGGAGCAGCGGTTGTTGATGCTTTTGCTTCTTTGAGTGTAGTGGATTTAAAAATTGATGACGATTTATCTGTATCGGATGATCTTCTTCTTACTTCAGACAGTGCTATTGTAAAGTTTGGTGCAGACGCAGATACCACCATTACGCATACAGATGGCACAGGTCTTACTCTTAACAGCACTAACAAACTTACGTTTGGTGATGTTGCAAGTTTTATTCAACAAAGCACTGATGGCACACTACGGATTGATGGCGAAGCAATTATTGATCTTAACGCTAGCACAAGAGTAGATGTTTCTGGTGATTTAAAAGTTGGTGGTGAGGTTCAAGTAACGAATATTGGTTACACTGACGGTGATAATGCTATTGTTATTGCTGATGGAGGTGGGATTACAGCTTCTGTAAGCGTTAATATTGCAGGAGATGGAGCGACAGTTACAGGAATTAAAGATGAAGACGACATGAGTAGTAATTCAAATGTAAAATTAGCCACACAACAATCTATTAAAGCATATGCCGATACGAAGGCATCAACTGGAAAAGCTATAGCTATGGCTATCGTATTCGGATAACAAGGAGTAAAACATGGCACATCCCAATATAGTCAATGTATCGAGCATTCACGCACAGTCCATAGGATTTAATTTATCGAGTACGGCAACGACCACGCTGTTCACGGTTGGTGATGATCGAGTTTTAAAAATAAATACAATTATGGTTGCAAACGTGGATGGTACAAATGCAGCAACAGTTGATTTGTTTGTTACAAAAGCTCAAGTCGATACGGAAGATGACGCACTGGTAGGAGCGTTTACTACAAACATAGACATCACTGGAAGTTTTTACTTAGCTAAAACAATCAGTGTTCCTGCTGACGCTACCCTCGTTCTACTATCCTCACCCATATATTTATGCGAGGGCGATATTCTCAAAGGTGGAGCAAACGCAGCGAGTGACTTGGATTTGTTTGTCTCTTATGAACTAATTAATGATGCCTAATGAAAGTTGACAGATGGCTAAATTTAACAAGGGTGGATTAGTAGGCGGCTTTGACACTATTAGATTTGATACTCCTAGTTTTTCAGGAGTATGGAGTTTAGAAGCACAGGGTCAGGCTGTAAAAGCGGACACATGGGAATCTCCTCCTTTTGGTTATGCAGGGGCATCAACTGTTGCGTTTTTCGCAGGTGGTTTGTTTCAAAATACTGGAGATGCAGCAGACAATCGAAATGTAATAGAGTTTGTTAATATAGCATCTACTGGAAATGGTAGTGATTATGGGGACTTAACAACAGGGCGTTCACAATTTATGAATGGAACAGTTGCAAGTACAACAAGAGGACTTTTTGCAGGGGGTTCTAGACCCAGTGGAACACATTTGAATACAATAGATTTTATTACGATGGCCTCTAAAGCTAATGCAACTGATTTTGGAGATTTAACAACAACCAAAAAACGTGGTTCTGCTTTTTCTAGTAGCACAAGGGGGGTATATGCAAATGGACAAGTATCAAATGGCTCGGCTACAATAAATGTAATAGAGTATGTTACGATTGCAAATACAGGTAACGGAACTGACTTTGGGGATACATCAGCAGGAGGCATCAATGGTGCAGGATTAGCTAGTACTACAAGAGGTGTATTTCGTCTTGGTACATCTGTTACTGATGACACTATAGAATATGTAACAATAGCAAATACTGGCAATTCTACAGATTTTGGAAATTTATCGGTTGGTAGGGAACTTTTAACAACTGCAGAAAGTGCTACTAAAGGTATATTTGCAGGGGGGTATGGTTCAGCCGCATCAAATGTAATAGATATCATCACTATAGCTTCAACAGGCAATGCCTCAGACTTCGGAGATTTAACTGTAACTCGTTATCAATTTGCAGGAACTTCTAGTACAGTAAGGGGAGTGTTTGCAAGTGGGGAATTTAGTGGTGGATTTAGTGATACAATAGATTATATAACAATAGCTTCGGCAGGGAATGCAACTGATTTTGGGAATTTAACAGAAGGTAAAATGGAAATAGCTGCTTGTTCTAGTGCAACAGCGTCAGGAGCAGGGTAATGGCTAAATACACAGGTGGGTTTATAACAAAGACTGAAGTAATACCTACATTAAGTGCAGCCGTTGGCGTGTGGTCAATTCAAGAAGCATTGATGTATCAAAAAGCAGGTATATATCCTGTTCCCCCTTTTGCTTATGCAGGGGCATCGACTGTTGGGTTCTTTGCTGGTGGTACAAATTCAGGTGGTACAGACCAAAATGTTATTGATTTTGTTAACATAGCAACGACAGGTAACGCTAGTGATTATGGGGACTTAACTGTTACTAGAGATAAATTATTTGCAGGCACAATTGCAAATACAACAAGAGGTGTCTTTGCAGGAGGAGATATAGATAATACAAAGCAAGATGTAATTGAATTTATTACAATGACCTCTCAGGCTAATGCAACTGATTTTGGAAATCTATCCGCAGCAAAAGCAGGAGGAGCAGCGTTCTCAAGTAGTACGAGAGGTGTCTTTGCAGCAGGACAAGATGGCTCTGGAAGAGTTAATGTAATTGAATACATTACAATCGCAAACACTGGGAATGGAACAGACTTTGGAGATACAAGTGCTACTGCTGCACAAGGTTCAGGTCTTTCAAGCACAACAAGAGGCGTTATTGCATTGGGAAATACAGGAAGTGCTTCAGACACTATGGAATTTGTAACTATTGCAAACACTGGTAATACCACAGACTTTGGTAATCTTACTGTTGCAAGAAGTAATCTAACAGGTGCTTTAGCCAGTGCAACAAGAGGTGTTTTTGCAGGTGGGTATGGGGCTTCCCCTTCAGACGTAATGGACTACATAACTATAGCATCCGCAGGTAATGCAACTGACTTCGGTAATCTTGTTGCAACATCCTATGGGCTTGCAGGAGCAGAAAGCACAACAAGAGGAGTATTTGGTGGAGGTGAGGACGCAGGTGCTGCTTACAATATAATTCAATATATCACGATTGGCAGTACTGGCAATACCACAGATTTTGGCGATTTAAGCGTTGGACGACATGAACTTGGTGGTTGTTCTAGTGCAACAGCGTCAGGAGCAGGGTAAAACTTTTAAGGAGAATATAGATGGCACATAAAGTAGTGAAATATAGATTAGAGGCAGATGGTACAATACCTACTTTTTTAAAGTTTGGTGTGGCTCAAGGAACAGGTGGGATGTATCCCGTTAAGGATAGTACAGCAAGCCCGAGAGATTATGTTATGCTTGGTATAGCCGATGATGGTGTAGATATATCAACAGCCGTTGGGGAAATTGCAAGTAAAAATGACTTAACAACATACCTTACAAGTGTAAGTGATGGCAATGGTTGGAAGCAACTTGGTAGTGATGGAGAAGAAGAAGACTTTGTACCTGCAACTGCAGCAACTAAAATATGGGATGATTTGGATACATTGAATGGGTAAAATTATGAAGAATAAACTTGTTGTAAAAAATATAGAAACGGCACTAGTGGATGCAAAGCCAGAATACAAATCTATGTTAACAAACATAGATAAAAAAATGCCTGAAATTCAACAAGCATCCTCTAATTTTTATAAGTCGCACTCACAGTTTATGGGAGTTACATTAGATGTAACAGCAATAACTCCTATTCGTTCTATTAAGCATACGTTAGCTGAAATAGATAAAACAAAAAGTGCGTTGCAAGAAGCCCACATAAATATGCAAAAGAAAGCGGTTAAATTAAAAAAGAAACAACGTAAGCTACAGAAATGCACAGATGATTTAGATCGAGAAATGTTGGAGATAGAAATATTAGAACTTCAAACACACTCTGCTAATGCACAAAACTCTGTTCAAGGAGCTATTCGTAAGATGAACTTCTTTGTTAATCAGTATGAAAGTTTATTAAAGCATTTAGGTGTAGATGAAGTAACTGAGGAAATGTATGAAGTAGAAGAAAATAGATACCACATTATGACAGCCATGAAGCAGGCACTTATATCTGCTCGTCCTCGTGGGGGATTAATAGATGAGGGTAATCAAATATATATGTTTGACTTGGGTATTAGTGGAGCACAGGCACAAGCAGAAGTGCTCGCTTATTTAAACTTTGAGAATGGATTAATTAAGGATGGGAAAGCTCCAACACATGAACATACTATGCTGTGGTTAGAAGCGTGTGCAGATAAGTTTGCAAATGATCCACAGAAGTTTGCAGAGCGTAGAGGGTTTAAAATTTTAGATAGTCAGTCATTAACAAACACTCCTAAACTAACGGTGGCAGCAGAATGACAAAAATTACAGATGTTAAAGGTGAATTAGATACACTAAAAGCAGTGTCTGAAGAGCGTTGGATAGAAATAATTAGTCGAGTAAAAAGACTTGAGATGGTAGTTGTTGGATCAGCAGGTACGACTATTGTTTTACTATTAAGTCTTGTTATTAAAGGATAAATAATGCCGTTAACAAAACTACAGTTCAGACCAGGAGTAAATAGAGAGACAACCTCTTACTCTAATGAGGGAGGATGGTTTGATTCTGAAAAGGTACGGTTTCGTTCTGGATACCCTGAGAAAATAGGTGGTTGGGTTCGATACTCAAACAGTGCCTTTTTAGGTGATTGCAGAGGATTACATCCGTTTGTTGCACTTGATGGCACAAAATATATAGGAGTGGGAACTCACCTTAAATATTATATTAATCAAGGTGGATCGTTTAATGACATAACACCTATAAGACTAACTACTTCTGCAGGTGATGCAGTTTTTGCTGCAAGTGATGGGTCTTCTACGTTAACTGTTACTGAAAGTTCACACGTTGCTGTTGTTGGTGACTTTGTAACTTTTAGTGGAGCTGTAACTTTAGGTGGTCTTATTACAGCAAATGTTTTAAATCAAGAATATCAAATAGTTTCAATAGTAAATGCTAACAGTTATACAATAGAAGCAAGAGAAGTTGCTACTATAGAAAGTATAACAACGACTTCAGGTTTAAATGCAACTGCTGTTTCTGCGAACTCATCAGATTCTGGAAATGGTGGAGGGTCGGTTGTTGCTACATATCAAACGAGTGTAGGTTTACAAGTATCCATCGAGGGAACTGGTTGGGGTGCAGGTGTTTATGGACGAGGAACATGGAACTCGAATGCTGATGTTTCAATATCCACAACTTCTATGCGGATATGGACGCACGATAATTTTGGAGAAGACTTAATTATAAATGTTCGTGATGGTGTTATAGGATATTATGATACTTCTGGTGGTTTAAGCACTAGGGCTGTGCTTTTAAAAGATGTATCTGGTGCCAACACTACGCCTACAATTGCTAAAAAGGTTATTGTTTCTGATCGAGATAGACACGTTATCGCTTTTGGTTGTGATCCTCAAACAAATATAGGAACACAAGATCCTTTACTTATTCGTTTCTCATCGCAAGAAAGTATTACAGACTGGGAATCAACAGCTACAAATACAGCAGGTGATTTAAGAATTGGATCAGGATCTCAGATAATTACAGCAGTTGAAACAAGAAGAGAGATTGTTGTATTTACAGATGTATCTCTACATTCAATGCAGTTCATCGGCCCTCCTTTTACCTTTGGTATTAACGCTATATCAGAAAACATAACAATAGCAGGACCTTTAGCTGCTGTCGCTGTAGAAGATGCGATCTATTGGATGGGAGTAAATGAGTTCTATGCTTATGCAGGAACTGTTCAAAGAATACCTTGTTCTGTAAAAGACTTTGTCTTTAGTGATATTAATAGAGAACAAATAGAAAAAGTAACAGCCGGAGTTAATTCTTCTTTTGCTGAAATATGGTGGTTCTATCCAAGTGCTTCTAGCACAGAAAATGATAAATATGTTATTTATAATTATGAACAAAAAATATGGTACTTTGGAACTCTCACTAGAACTTTTTGGATGGACAGAGGTATCTATGAGTTTCCAATAGCAGCAGGTTCAGATCATTATTTATTTAATCACGAAGATGGTTTTGATGATGGAAGTACAGTACCAGCAACTGCTATATCTTCGCATATTGAATCAAGTCAAATAGATATAGGTGACGGAAATAATTTTGTATTTATAAATAAAGTTATTCCTGATATAACATTTAGAAGTTCAACAGTCGGTTCTCCTTCTGCGACCTTTACATTACAAACAAGAAACTTTCCTGGTGGTTCTTATTTACAAACGACAGATCAAACGATAACAAGGACAGCATCAGAAAGTTCTACTGTTGTTGAACAATACACAAATCAAGCTAACATTCGTTTAAGAGGTAGATCTTTTGCTTTAAAAGTTGCATCAACAGGAACAGAAATAGGATGGAGATTAGGATCTCCAAGAGTAGATGTTAGACCAGATGGAAGAAGATAATGTCCAGAAAATTAACTTTACCGTTCTTCCCATCTCCTCCACAGGAGTACGATCCTCAATATATGAGCGAGGTTGTTCGTGCTTTTTCTACATATTTAACACAGATGCAAAATCCAGGAGAAGGCAGAAATACAGATTTAGTTTTAACTAATTTACAAAAACACGACCAGGGCTTAGAGATTGGTTCTTTATTTGAATACAGAGATGTATCAGGAATGATGGGTAATATAAAGATTGCAACTGTAGATAAAACTCATATCTTAGGTCTAGAAGCAACTGGAAGCGTTGGAAGTGTAACAGTAACAACATAAATATTTTTAAATTGATTATATGTTTGGGATAGTAAAAATAAAAAAAGTCTGTTAATATTTAAAACAGCCTAATACTAAGGAATAAAATATGCAAAACATGGCGCAAATGGGTAGGTTTGGTGATACAAGTATGGCTCATGTTTCTCCTGGAGAAATGATTGTTCCTCAAGAAATACTTAACAAAAGACCTGATATTAAAACTGGCATTATGGGTGCCATGTCTCAAGAGGGTATGGACCCTATGAGATATACTGTAGGAGCTAATCAAAACAGTATAAATCCTATGACTGGTCAACCTGAGTATTTTAATTTAAAAAAACTTTTAAAGTTTGCAGCCCCATTTGTGTTAGGCCCTGCTGTTGGTAGTTTATTAGGAACTGCAGGAGCAGGAACTACTGCAGCATCAGGCATTTTAGGTGCTTTAAATAAAGTTTCTCCTGGATTAGCAGGTATTTTAAGTAATCCATTTGCAAAAGGAGCTTTAGGGGCTGCTGCTACAGGAGGTTTAACAGGACAAAAAGGAAAAGATGTATTAAGAAGTGCATTAATGGGTGGATTAGGCGGTCTTACTTTTTCATCAAATAAAGGGTTACCTTCTTTAACAGCAGCACAAGCTGATGTTACTAAAGCAATTACACCTGATAACTTTCTTACAAAAGGAATAACAACAGTTTTTCCAAAGAGTGAATTTTTAAAAAGTAAATTGTTTAGCTTAATGAACAATCCAATAGGACTTGCAGCTACATTAGGTATTTCAGCAGAGGTTTTAGCAGCTATGACTCCAGAAGAAAAAAAAGAGGCTATTAAAAGATATGCTTTTGGAACAACAGATAAATATAGCGGATTAATACCTTTTAAATCTATGGAAGAAGGTGGCGCTACTTATTTTCCTCGAAGAAACGGTGGTATTATGCCAAGTGAAGGTTCAGGGACAAAAGATGATGTCCCAGCAATGTTAACTGCTGGAGAATTTGTTTTAACAAGACCAGCAATAAAAGGTCTTGGAGATGGGAATTTGGATACAGGTATTCAACGTGCTTATAGTATGATGGATAAATTAGAGAGGATGGCCTAATGGTTGATAATACTTATGTAGAAACTCTTCAAAGAAAACCATCTTATATTGAAGATCTTGAAAAAGGTATATTTGATTCTCTTTTTTACGAAAGAGATCCTGAAACAGGTGATTATAGAAAAGATGAAGAAGGTAACAAAGTATTTGGTGGCTTATTAGGTACAAGCGTCCCTCAAGAAATAAATAGAGAAGCACTTTTTAATCTACCTGATTATGTGGTTGCTGCTTTAGATCCTTTACAAACACAAGCTTATACAAAAATTGGTTCTGATGCTTTTTTAAATAGATTAGATCCTTATTTTAAAACTGGTACAGATCCTACTACTGGTCAAGAATCAGCACTATCAAAAGCATTAACTACATTAGGTACTGTACCAGGAGAATTAGCAAAAGGTCTTGGATCTTTTGATCCAAGTGAAATAGATCCTGAAACAGGTGAATTAAAAATTGATAGGTTTATGAACCCTTATCAACAAGAGGTTATTGACGAAGCTATAAAACAAATAGATCGTCAGTCTAAACTTGCTAGAATAGCAGATGATGCAAGAGCAATTCAAGCTGGAGCTTTTGGTGGTTCTCGACAAGGTGTTCAACGTGCAGAAACAGCAAGCCGTGTTCAAGAAGCGAAAAATAAAACAATATCAGATTTATTATCAAAAGGATATAGTTCAGCATTATCAAGTTCTATGGCAGCGGAAGAATCAGCAAGAGATAGAGCTTTAAAAAGTGGTCAACTTACAGGTGGTTTAGGTCAACAATATGGATCACTTGCTGGAACTTCTGCTGATATCGGAAGAGTTTATAGTGGTATTACTGGTCAAGATTTAGCTGCATTAGCTGGCGCTGGAGCACAAAAACAAGCTTTTGAACAAACTAAAGAAGATGCAGCAAGAGCAAGTGCTTTACTTCCACTTAAACAAGCTTTAGCTCCATTAACAATAGGTCAACAATTTATTTCAGGAAGTCCTTCTGCTGGAACAGTAAGTCAATATCAACAAACTTTTGAACCAAGCCCAAATCCGTTCTTACAAGGCGTTGGAACGGCAGCAGCGTTACAGGGATTGTACAAATAAAATGGCACAAGATAATAAAAACACATATAACCCATTTCTTCAAGGTATCGGTGCTACATATGCCGATTTTATTGATCCAAGATTTAAAACTTTATCTCAATTTCAAAAAGAAAAACAAGATGAGTTTAAAAATAAACAATTAGAGTCTTTATTAGGTACAGGTAATATGGGTCAAAATCCGTTTGAAGGTTTTTCAGATAGGATTGGAAATATATTTTCTTTAGAAAAGGGTAAAAATTTAATAGAGGATATTAAGCAACTTGAAGGTATTGCGTTAAAAGAAGATAGGTCACTTAATCGTCCACCGAGTTTAGGTGAGTTAATTGAAAATTTAGGTACAACAGTAGAGCGAAGAAAAGACGACTTAACAACAGATGTTATGGATGTTCAGCCAAGTGGAGCTTTGTCTGCACCTGGGATATTAGGTCTTCAAGAACAAATTGACCAAACGACTCTACAAGTACGAAAAGATATTTTAAAAGATCAGTTAACAGATACACCAACAACGCCAGAAGGTATAGGTGTAGCTCCTCCATCACTTGAAACTGAAGATGATTCAATAGACTTTAAAACTATAGATAAAACTGCACCTGGTGATATTGATGCCTTACAAGAACAAAGAGAAAAAGCTGCTGTTGCTGCACAAAAAGACAAAACACAACAACCTGCTGAAGATCTTTTAAATAATTCTTTAAGTGAACTTTATGGTTCTTCAGATCCTCTTACTGGAGAAGATAGAACAAAAGCAATGGAGCAATACAAAAAAGATTTTTATGAGGCTACCGGTTTAGATCCTAGTGGCAAACCAGATACGAAAGATGCAATGGTTGCTTTTGGTTTAGCTCTTATGCAAAATAAAGCAGGTAAAAAGTTAAATATAAGAAAAATATTTGGAGAAGTTGGTAAAGCTGGT